>Ga0209902_100117_pt1 | contig 147571 bp, 107 predicted proteins | sample FECB27metaG_FD_188304 | JGI IMG/M metagenome (GOLD analysis project Ga0209902, IMG submission 188304) | Cyanobacterial communities from the Joint Genome Institute, California, USA - FECB-27 (SPAdes) (version 2) | ecosystem: Environmental > Aquatic > Thermal springs > Hot (42-90C) > Microbial...
GCCTGCGCCGCCACCGAAGCCGCCTGCGCCGCCACCGAAGCCGCCTGCGCCGCCACCGAAGCCGCCTGCGCCGCCACCGAAGCCGCCTGCGCCGCCACCGAAGCCGCCTGCGCCGCCACCGAAGCCGCCTGCGCCGCCATCAGAACCGCCTGCGCCGCCACCGAAGCCGCCTGCGCCGCCACCGAAGCCGCCTGCGCCGCCACCGAAGCCGCCGATGCTGCTAACATCAAATCCGCCTGCACCGCCACCGAAGTCGCCTGCGCCACCATTGAAGACGCTTTGACCGCCAGCCTGGCTAGCTTGGTTGCTCACGTTGTTACCAAAGCCAGGGTCAAACGGGTTGTTGCCACCAGAACCAAATGCTTGACTTGTGGGTAAGTAGTTCTCACCCAGTGCTTCTGTGAGCTCCCCGTTAACCTGGTTCTCAATACCAAACCTTATGTCCAATCCAGATGTCCCTGCATCACCAAACTGACTGCCACCGCTAGCGTCACTACCAGAAGTGTCGCCACCAGCGCTGCCGGAACTGCGAGTAACAGGCTGACTGCCACCGCTAGCACCACCAAAGCCGCCGGTGCTACCGCCACCAGAGGGAGCGCTGCCACCACCAGTGCCAATAGCAGCCCAAGGGTTGATACCACCAGTAAGCGGGCTGCCTTCGGCATTCGGGTTGCCAAAGTTAGTAAACGGACTACCGCTACCGGCACCACCAGCGCCACTGGGAGCGCCACCAGAGGTATCACCACCAGTGGCACTTCCAAAGCCTTGTAATACGGCGTCAGGAGAACCGGTTGTGTCGATCACGCGACCCCAGGGAGATCTCTCCAGCACACTCGCGCTACCAGTATCAGTAGTAGATTGGTTGCTAGTATCAATGTTTTCAGTTGCCATTACAAAGAATCCTCCGATTTTCAGGGTAAAAATTGCGTAAACACATGAAGAGAGAACAGACAAAAATAAGTCTGCTAGTTTACAATTCCTGGTTTATTGTTATTGCCAAAATTGATGCTGATTTCTTAGTTTAAGAAAGCCTATGCTTTGTCTCGTAAAGGCTATTCACCCTGTTTTTAGATGATGTATAGAGAACAAAATCAAACTGTAAACAACGCTACCTTTCTATATAAATATTAAGTAATTTCAAAGAGAAACTCAATACAGTTTCTTTTGATGTATTTGTCCAATTTTTAGATATGTTTATCTTTTTTGATAACAAAAAATACAATCTAACAAAAACAGTTAATATCAAATTTTGTAAAAATTTGTCAAGGGATTAAAACAGTGAACAGTACCAGCCGCAGTGACGCTTTCTCGGGCTGGTGTGGTTGTACTGACACCAACGCTTTCTGTGCTCTTGGTGTGGTGTTTCCCCCGGAGGATGAAACTGATAACTGGTAACTGATAACTGGTAACTGTTAATATCTATCCTACATTGAAAAATAATGGTGCTAGGTTTAAGTAATCTCAAATCTTGCACCATTATTATCATTTATCAACAAATAAATTTCCTAGGCGAGATCACGAAAACGCAAAGTCTATAACTAAACAGAAGCCACTAAACTAAGCTTCTCTGGCTCAGACCAGCGACCCACGACTTTGCCCAAAACTGACATTTCCTGAACCAAACGGTCAAACTTTTCAGGAGTTAGGGACTGTGGTCCATCAGATAGAGCTTTGGCAGGATTGGGGTGAACTTCAATCATTAATGAATCTGCACCTGCTGCGATAGACGCCAGTGCCATTGGTGTAACGTACTCAGATTTCCCTGTACCATGACTGGGGTCAATCATGATGGGTAAATGTGTCAGTTGTCTCAACACTGGAATAACAGATAAATCCAAAGTGTTGCGAACATATTTGGAATCAAAAGTTCTAATACCCCGCTCGCAAAGAATCACATTTGGATTTCCTGCTGCCAGAATATATTCTGCTGCCATGAGCCATTCATCAATCGTGGCGGACATCCCACGTTTGATCAGTACAGGCTTATCTTGAGCGCCCACCTTCTTGAGCAACGAGAAGTTTTGCATGTTCCTAGCTCCGATCTGGATCACGTCAGCAACCCTAGATAGTGCAGGTAAATCAGCAGCATCCATAAGCTCTGTGATGATGCCCAAACCAGTCGCTTCACGGGCTGCTGCTAACAAGTCTAATGCACTCTCACCATGTCCTTGAAACGCATACGGCGAGGAGCGAGGTTTGTAAGCGCCGCCACGCAGAAACTTGGCTCCAGCAGCTTTAACGCGCTTTGCCGTCTCCACAATCATGGCTTCATTTTCAACGGAACAAGGCCCAGCAACCAGCACCACAGGATGCTGTTCACCGATATAGACAGGACCGTTTGGTGTGGGAACAACAACCTCACTGCCTTCGCCATGACGGAATTCTCGACTAGCGCGCTTGAAAGGTCGTTCAATTCGCAATACTTGCTCAATCCAAGGGCTGTTATTCTGTATCTGCATTGGGTCTAAAGTGGCAGTGTCACCAATTAAGCCCAAAACGATTTTGTTCTGTCCGACACTTTTTTCCACAGTGACACCCCAAGTGTCACGCATTTCTTGGCTGATGCGAGTAATTTCATCAGCAGGTGTGCCATTCTTGACGATGATAATCATGCCTTTTACCTCTTGTGTTGTTTAGCTAGTAATCCGCTACGCCGCCGAGTCATTAATTATTAGTGATTAGTTATTAGTCATTGTAGAGACGCGCCATGGTGAGCCAGCGCTGCAGGACAGTATTCCTCGTGCCGGCTCTGGCGTCGCGTCTGTACATCTTTGTCATTAGTTATTAACAAGAAACTAATGACTCATTTGACTAATTACCGCAGAAATTCAGCGAGTTGTTCGAGCTTTTTCCAAGCTTCTCCACTTTGCAGAACTTCCTTGGCAATGCCAATACCTTTTACATAAGCCTCTTCTACAGTGTTGGTGTCATCAAGCACTTCACCAACATGAAGTGCTAGTGCTGCATTCAAAGCAACGACATCTTGTTGCGCCTGCGTACCTTTACCTTGTAGAACTGCTTTCAAAATTTCAGCGTTTTGTTGAACTTCTCCACCTTCTAACGCCGTAATTGGCGCAGGAGTTAGACCGAGTTCCTGAGGATTGAGTACGGCTGTGTGTACTTGTTGGTCTTTGACAACAGCTAAGTCACTTAAATCTGCCAATCCAGCTTCGTCTAACCGTTCGCGTCCGTACACGACAATTGCACGACGCGTTCCCAGTTGCGATAAAGCTTTAGCTATTGTTTCGACCAATAATGGGTCAGACACGCCAATAATTTGCCCTGTTGGTCGCATCGGATTCACCAATGGACCCAGCAGGTTGAAAACGGTACGGACTTTCAAAGTTTTGCGTAAATCGGCAACCGCTTTGAGTGCTGGATGCCATCCTGGAGCAAACAAAAAGGTGATACCGACTTGATCAACTGCGGTTTGAACTTTTTCAGGATTGGCGCTTAGATTAATACCCAAAGCTTCTAATACATCAGCGGAACCAGTCTTGCTAGACGCTGAACGATTGCCATGTTTAGCAACTTTTACCCCTGCGGCTGCGGCAACAAAGGCAACAGCTGTGGAAATATTAAACGTGGATGCTCCATCTCCACCTGTACCGCAAGTGTCTATTAAAGGAGGCGCAGAGGCTGGTTGTGAAGATACATCCGCGTGTCCTCCTGAGGACTGGGATTGTAAAACACCAGCCATACCCACCAGCTCTTCTGTGGACACTCCTTTGGATTGGATTGCTGCCAAAATTGCTCCCGATAGGGCTGGAGGAACTGTGTCTGTGAGCCAGCCCTGCATCAGATCCGCAGCTTGGGTAACAGAGAGCGATCGCCTATCCAACAATTGTTTGAGTAATCCAGACCAATCGTAAGATTTAAGAGTTTCGGCGGTGTTGTCAGTGCTTGCTTGAGTTACAGCTGTCATTTTCTCAACTGTTAATAATAGTAGTCACTAGCCATTAGTCACCAGTCATCAGTCAAAAGTCAAGAGTAGTTCTTTTAACCGCTTCGGGGTTCGCCCTTCGGGTTCGCCAGTTCCCTAGGTTGGGAGACCCGCCTTCTCCTAGCGGAGACGCTGCGCGAACAGGACTGGTCTCACCAGTCGCCTGCTGTCGGGAAACCCTCCAAAGGGCGCTGGCTCACTTTTGACTTTTAACTTTTGACTTTTGAGTTTGGACTAAGGATTGAGAACTTTAGCAACAGTTTGCACATCCTTGTCGCCTCTGCCAGAGCAGTTTATGACGATTCGGGGGCTACCATCCAACTGAGGACACAGCTTTTCTAAATAGGCGATCGCATGAGCGGTTTCCAAAGCTGGAATAATTCCTTCTAGTTGAGACAGACGCTGCAACGCCTCCAAAGCTTCAGTGTCTGTAACACTGTAGTACTCAGCCCGACCAAGTTCTTTGAGATAGCTATGCTCAGGACCGACGCCAGGATAGTCCAAACCAGCACTAATGGAATGTGCTTCGACAACCTGACCATCGTCATCTTGTAGTACATAACTCATAGCACCGTGCAACACCCCGATTCGTCCCAGCGTAAGGGTTGCTGCGTGCTTCTCGGTGTTAACACCTTCACCCGCCGCTTCAACTCCAATCAAGCGCACAGATTGCTCATCCACAAACTCATGGAACAGCCCAATTGCATTGGAACCACCACCCACACAAGCCAAGAGAATATCAGGTATTCCTCCCCATTTCTCTTGAGATTGCTCGCGAGTTTCTTTGCCAATCACAGCGTGGAAGTCGCGCACGATCATTGGGTAGGGATGAGGACCTGCAACAGAACCGAGGATGTAGTGAGTTGTTTCCACATTTGTCACCCAGTCCCGAATTGCTTCAGAAGTTGCATCCTTGAGGGTTCCAGTACCAGCTTCCACTGGACGAACTTCTGCCCCCATCAGCTTCATCCGAAACACGTTAAGGGCTTGGCGTTGCATATCATGGATGCCCATGTAAATCACGCATTGCAAACCAAAACGAGCGCACACGGTTGCAGTTGCTACCCCATGCTGACCGGCTCCGGTTTCAGCGATAATGCGCTGTTTGCCCATGCGCTTTGCCAGTAACACCTGACCCAACGCATTATTGATTTTATGTGCACCTGTATGGTTTAAATCTTCCCGCTTTAGATATATTTGCGGTCCTGTACCATCAGGTTTAGCGTAGTGTGCTGTGAGACGCTCGGCAAAATATAAGGGAGTGGAGCGTCCCACATAGTCCTTGAGTAAATTTTGTAACTCTTCTTGGAAACTTGTATCGTTGCGGTATTGTGCATAAGCTGCTTCTAGCTCACTTAATGCAGGCATTAAGGTTTCAGGAACATACTTACCGCCGAACTTGCCAAATCTCCCAAGGGAGTCTGGTCTTGCACTAGAAGATGCAATTTGATTGATATCTGAGATGCTGACCACCGATTCAAACCTCTTAGCTTGCTAGTAATTTTTTAGGAGTCTTAACAATTCTTCAGTTGTTTTTGACTGTTGACTGATGACTGTTAACTGTTAACTGTTGACTGATGACTGTTAACTGTTAACTGTTAACTGTATTTAACCCACCGTTTGAAGAGACGGGCGGGCGATCGCAGCTTTCAATTCTTGAGAAAGTTGTTCAATAGCTTGCAGTCCTTCAGCGGGACTACCATTTGCTAACCTTTGCACAAAGGCACTGCCAACAATGACGCCATCTGCGCCCCAATCCATTGCTTGACGCGCCTGTTCTGAGCCAGAGATGCCAAAGCCAAGACCAATTGGTTTATCAGTTATGGTTCGCATTTCGTTTAGCAAAGTCTTGACACGATCTTGCAATTGGGAGCGAACACCTGTCACACCAGTGACACTGACAAGGTAGATAAATCCTTGAGAAAACTTGGCGATCGCCTCAATCCGCTCTTTGGAGCTGGTAGGAGCGACAAGTAAAATGACTTCTATGCCAAATTCGGCAGCAGTGTTAATAACCTCTTCTGCTTCTTCTAAAGGCAAATCTGGAACAACTAATCCCTTGACCCCAACTTCGGCGATTTGTGCCAAAAACGACTTCACACCACGATTGAGGATTGGATTATAGTAAGTAAATAAAATAATCGGTGCTTGCAAGTTTGGGCTTTCTTGTGCAACTATCTCTAACACGTGCTCTAATTTAGTTCCCTTTTGCAAGGCACGAGTCGCTGCTGCTTGAATCACAGGACCATCTGCAAGTGGATCAGAGTAGGGAACACCCAATTCAATAAAGTCCGCACCATTGCGGTCTAAAATACGTAAAGCTTCTCTTGTAGTTTCTAAATCAGGATCGCCGGCTGTTACAAAGGGAATGAGAGCGCACTGGTTATTACTTCTTAAAGATTGAAAACGTTGGGAAATGGAAGTCATCAGATTCATGCACCTAAGTAATGGGTATTGAATTTGTCGTCAGGGCTTAAGCCCTAACTACGAGCCAGCAACTTGTACAACAATCTTACCGTGTACACCGACGCCCCCTTCCTCAAGTTTTTGATGAGCCTGAGCAACTTGATTGAGTGGAAAGGTCATTCCAACCACAGGTTTGATTTGACCCCGTTCAATCAGCTTTTTCAAAGCTTCGAGTTTAGGGCGGGCATTTTCTAAGTGTACAAAGTGAACTGTAATATTTTTGAAAGTAGCAGGGCTGAGGTCACCTTGGACGCCTGTGACAGTCACAGCGCGACCATCAACTTTAGTTACTGTCAGACTTCGGGCTAAAAGTTCGCCTGGTACGGTAGAAAAAGTGACATCGACTCCTTCGCCACCCGTTTCTTTCATGATGATGTCGATAAAGTTTTCGTTGCGGTAGTCAATAACTCTATCTGCACCGATAGACTTTACCAAATCAAAATCATAACTGCCGCAGGTTGTGTAAACATAAGCACCTGCTGCTTTGGCAATTTGGATGGCGAAAGAACCTACACCTCCTGCGCCACCGTGAATCAATACGGTTTCGCCTACTTTTATACTTGCTCTGTCAAACAAAGCAGCCCATGCCGTACCCCCAGCCACTGGCACACTCGCCGCTTCTGTATGCGACAAGTTTGCGGGTTTTTTAGCAACAATCAACTCATTTGCTACATTATATTCGGCATTTGCACCCTGACCATCCAGGAGCCCTATGGCGTAATAGACTTCGTCACCTACCTGAAAATCTCTGACGTTTTCTCCAATTGCCTCAACGACTCCTGAAACATCGTAGCCGAGAATTGCAGGTAGTTTTATTCTTGGTCCAAATAGTCCTCGACGTATCCCACAATCAGCAGGATTAACTGAAGTTGCATAAACCTTGACCAAAACTTCGTTTTTACCTGGTATCGGTTTATCCGCTTCTGTTTGAGCAAAAACTTCTGAACCTCCGAAGCCCGTTATCACCATAGCTTTCATGGCTGTTTTTCCTTTGTCACTGTGACTGCTAGGAGTTGAGTAGACTACGCACAGCCTGCTCTAAATTAGCTTGTTTCACTAATGACTCTCCTACCAGAACAGCACGGGCACCCGCCTCAGCCACAAGAGATAAATCTGCAGAGGTATATATACCAGATTCGCTGACGATGGTAATACCAAAGCTTTGCAAATGCGATCGCCGCTGTTCGAGTAGTTGCGCAGTCAGTCCAAGATCCACTGTAAAATCTTCGAGATTACGATTATTGATCCCCACCAAGCGCAAATCCTCAAGCTTTAGCACTCGATCCAGTTCCGCTAAGGTATGAACTTCTACCAAAGCTTTCATTCCCAAATCGTGAATCACGCGCAGAAAGTCTTGGAGTTCCTCATCGCTTAGGATAGCAGCAATCAGCAGTACAGCATCTGCACCTGCAACCCGTGCATAATAAATTTGGTAGATATCAATGATAAACTCTTTGCACAAAAGTGGGAGTGCAACTTGCTGCCTGATATTACGCAAGTTGTCAAAACTGCCTTGAAAGAACTTAGAGTCAGTCAGAACCGACAGACAAGCTGCGCCACCTTGTTCATATGCTTGGGCGATCGCCACTGGGTCAAAATCAGCCCGCAGAACTCCACGGCTTGGTGATGCTTTCTTGACCTCTGCAATCAGGCTTGGGTTATGAGGACTTTGCTTTAAAGCAGCCAGGAAATCTCGTACACTCGGAGCAGCAGTTAACTGTTCTTGCAAAGTCGCTAGTGGCAGTTCTTGCCGCATTTGTGCAACTTCTTGCTTTTTATACCACACAATCTCTTCGAGAATGTGGCGTGGACGGACATTTGCAGTAGCGCCTGAGTAACTCATAAGGTGGGGGAGATGAGGGAGGGAGGGAGTGAGGGAGTGAGCGAGCGAGGGAGAAATGATAATTTTTCACCCTTGACTCTTGACTATTGACTAATGACTAATGACTCTTCAGTTTGGGTGTACGCACGTACTACATTTTTAATAATTGCCAAACCAAGTTCTCCTGCTAGCGTCATGATGGATTCTGGATGAAACTGCACAGCCGCTACAGGAAGTGTTTGATGCTCAATTGCCATGATCACATCGTCATCTGAAATTGCTGTTACCTTCAGTTGTGCTGGCAATTTTTGCGGTAGGGCAAACAAGGAATGGTATCTACCGACAGAAAATGATTGTGGTAAATTCTTGAAGAGAACAGAATTTGAATCGCTGACAGAAATTCGTGAAGATTTACCGTGTTGAGGATAGTTGAGAACTCCTAGTTCTCCACCAAACGATTCAACAATGCCTTGTAGTCCCAAACAGACTCCAAAAATCGGAATTTGCCGACGCAAGCAAGCTTGTACAGTTTCTGGAACACGAAAATCACTCGGCTTACCAGGACCAGGAGAGAATACAACTAAGTCTGGGCGTTCTGCGTCAAACAACGATTCTGAGAAGCCATGACGTAGTGTGGTGACTTGAGCGCCAGTTTGGCGGATATAATTTGCGAGTGTGTGAACAAATGAGTCTTCGTAGTCAATGAGTAAGATCCGCTTACCAGACTCGACATTGGGAATGCAGGCGCTCAATTTTATTGGGCTGCATTCTTCCGGTTTTATCCCCTGATTCGTACGGCGAATTGTCTCAAATAAAGCTGCTCCTTTGGTCATTGTCTCTTGTTCTTCTGCTGAAGGCAAGGAGTCATACAGAATTGTCGCGCCAACTCTCACCTCGGCGATTGAGTCTTTTAGCCGAATTGTTCGCAAAATCAATCCAGTGTTAAAATCGCCATTAAAGCTTAAGTAACCAACGGCTCCACCATACCAGCGTCGAGGGCTACGTTCGTAGTTTTCGAGAAATTGCATCGCTGAGCGTTTGGGTGCGCCTGTCACTGTGACTGCCCAAGTATGGCTCAAAAATGCATCCAAAGCATCAAACTCAGGTCGTAGTAATCCCTCGACATGATCCACTGTGTGGATCAAATGGCTATACAATTCTATTTGGCGACGACCAATCACTTGTACTGAGCCAGGTTCGCAGATTCGCGATTTGTCATTGCGATCCACGTCGGTACACATAGTCAATTCTGCTTCTTCTTTACCAGAATTGAGCAGTTGACGAATTTGCTCCGCATCATCGAGAGCATCTTGTCCTCGACTAATCGTCCCACTGATTGGACAAGTCTCTACGCGCCTACCTTCTACTCGTACAAACATTTCTGGGGAGGCACCGATAATATACTCTCCACCTAAATTAAATATAAACCCATAAGGACTGGGATTGATTTGTTGTAATGTTTGAAATAGTGTGCTGGGTGGTTCAGAGCAGGATTCAAAGAAGCTTTGAGAAGGAACGACTTCAAATAAGTCTCCCCGACGGAAGTAATCTAGTGCGACTTCTACTTGGTTTCCATACTCTCCTGGCTTATGGTCAGATGCTTGAGCCGGAACACGGTGCTCTCCTTTATAATCAATAGACTCTCCTGTTCGTGGAAGATTTTTGGTAGTGCCGTGCGCTGTTTCAAACTCGTACTGTACACGATATGCTTGCTGTAAGTAGTAGTCAACAACTATCAGTTCGTCTGGTAAGTACAGTACCAAATCCCGCTGATCAACAGGACGTTCCAGACGCTGAGGAATTGGCTCAAATTGGAACACCAAGTCATATCCAAACGCTCCATACAGTCCTAAATGCTTGTCTTCATCACTAGAAAAAGCATGGAGAATATCGCGGATAACTGTAAATGCTGAGGGTTGCTTACTACGCTCTTCTTCTGCAAATAGTTGGACTGCTGGCTGCACAAAGCCAACGATGCAATCATTGTTTAACTTAACTTCCTGTAGTTGAGAATGCGCTGACAATCGGTTAAAAAGCACTGGTAGAAGCACTTTGCCTCTGTTGTTGAGCGCTCTTAGCGTGAAGGTTCTCTCGCGTGTTATTAATTCCAATGGTGGATTGACAAATCCAATCGCCCATCTTTTGTATCGCCCTGGATATTCATAGCTGCTTTTAAGCAAACCACCACGCTGGGAGTCCAAGTGAAACAAGATTTCATCTAGAGCCGTGTCCATCTGTACTTCGCTGATGGCGCGAGATACACCTATGCCGCCAAGAGTTGTGTACGAGTGAGAATCAACAATCATGGGCAATTTCTATGAAGTAGTCATGAGTCATGAGGAGCCAGTACTGCAGGAGGGTTTCCCGACCTAGGGCTCTGGCGTTCATCAGCCAATAGTCAAAAAGACCATTGACTTTCAATGAGTTTTGTGTTTCTATCAATTTCAATCACAAAAACTCGTAGTACAAAGATAATACAACAAAGAACTGGGAGCAAAAAGGAGGATACATAACTTGTCCCCAAGTGGCTCTTGTTGCAGTTATCTATTTCAATAAGAACCGTATTGCCAATAGAAAACGAACTAGCAAACCTGTTTTGATACCATCTTGCATTCAAACAGGTAACAGATTACCATCAACAGTCAAAACAGAACGGCAAACATTTAGATTTGAATGCTACTCGGTATGAGATTAGCGTATCTAAATGTTAAGCGTTGATACATGAACAATTTTTTGATAGTTGTGTCAATTTTTTTGGTTTTACTTTGATACTTAAGTATAATCCCTTGGAAAGGATGAAGGCGTTTTGCCGCTTCCACCTAGGGTTAGAAATTTTTCTTTCTTTGGAAGTAGATGAATCACCAGCTTGCAAAGCAAGTATTTATTATGATATTATAGGTGACATTTTATATAAGAACGATTCAGTATTGGGGATTAGCGATTGGCGACCTTTGAAAAATCCCATCTTTTTGGGTTCCTAGTGCCAAGAATACGGTGGGGTGAAATTCTCGTCCTTAATACTTCCCATTCGCCAGTTCCCAATCCCTAGTCCCCAGTCCCTGTTAAAGTTCTAGTCAACACCCCTTTCTCGCGGCTCGGGGCTTCTAGCCTCAGACCGATAGGATTAGTTGACCCGACGCGCGTACCTTGCGTACTACGTTATTGGTAAGCGTTTAAGTTCCTACCTACGGATGCGCTCTGGCCAGTCTGTAGCTCTAGAAATCGCGGATTAAACAGGTGTACAGTCTTTATGCCAGTGTCCTCGATATAGCACCGACCAATAACAAAGTCTCGGCTCACATTACCCCGAAAGGGAGGCTCTACGGAGCAACACCGTTATGCGTACAGGTGAGTCCAGTCCTGTTCGCGCAGCGTCTCCGCTAGGAGAAGGCGGGTTTCCCAACCTAGGGAACTGGCTCTCCCGTTGGGGTGAACGATTCGAGATGGTGAGCCAGTACTGAAGGAGGGTCTCCCTCCTTGGAGGTACATGGCGAACCCGTAAGGGTAATTGTCCCATCGAAAGTACACTACAAGAGTACACCGATTCAAGTAACCCCAAGGCGGTAATGGTTCATAAATATAAAGCCGTCAAACGAAGGACGGGGTTTCAGACCCAAATTTTCGATGAAGATGTTTGAGGATTAAATTACAAACATCTGTCGCTGCGATTGATTCAGACTCAAGCAACTGAGTTTGATGGGTCATAAACAACGGTCGATTTTCAGGAGCAGTAACGCAACCATGAGAACCGCGTACTAAGCTAGCATCTAAGGGAATAACATCCATTAAGTAGCGAAAACCAAGCTGCTTTTTCAGAAGTTTTAAACCGATTTTGAATTTGGGAAGTTTAATACGGGGATCAACGAATAATTCTACAGGATCATAGCCAGGCTTACGATGAATATCAACTGTTCTGGCAAAATCAGGAGCACGATTGTCATCGAGCCAGTAGTAATATGTAAACCAAGCATCTGGATTGGCGATCGCCACCAATTCTCCTGACCTTATGTGATTCAAACCATAACCTGGCTTTTCCTCTTCGCCTAAAACTTGAGCAACGCCTTGAGTGTCTTCTAAGAGCGATCGCACTTTGGGTATGTAAAATGGATCGTTGACATAAACATGAGCAATTTGATGGTCAGCGACAGCAAATGCCTTACTTGCTCCTGGATCAAGTAGTTCTCGCCCCAATTCCTCGCGCACCGTTAGCAAACCTTGTTCCCGCAGTACCCGATTGAGGTGGACGGGTTGCGAAACGGGTGTGATACCGTATTCTGACAAAACAATAACTTGAGCGCCGCGGTTTTCGTAGTATTGAATCAAATCGCCACAAACGGCATCAATTTCTTGTAAATCCTTGGTGACTCGGTTATCTTCAGGACCAAACTTTTGCAAGCAGTAATCTAGATGAGGTAAATAAATCAGTGTCAGCGTCGGGTTGGAACGTTCTTCCACCCACTTAGCTGAAGAAGCGATCCACTGGGTAGAAGCAATGGATGTGTTGGGACCCCAGAAATTGAACAAAGGAAACTGACCTAGTTCGGATTGTAAGGGCGATCGCCATTCTTGTGGCTGTGTATAAATATCGGGTAATTTTCTACCATCAGCCGGATACATTGGTCGCGGGGTCACTGTATAATGCGCCGACGAGTACATATTGTACCACCAGAACAAATTGGCGCAGGTAAAGGATGGGTCTAGCGATCGCGCCATATCCCACACTTTAGGAGCTTGTACAAGTTTATTAGACTGTCGCCAAAATTTCACTTCACACTCGTCGCGAAAATACCAGCCATTAGCAACAATCCCATGTTCATTTGGCAACTTCCCTGTGAGATAAGTTGCTTGAGCTGTGCAAGTGACAGCAGGTAACACGGGTGCAACTGGAACGACTTTCCCAGAAGCCGCCCAACTTGACAGCGACGGTGTATGCTCCCCTAACAGGCTAGGTGACAATCCTACAACGTTAAGAACAACTGTTTTATTCATAATATGGTGTCAATAAATTTATTATGAGGAGAACATAGAACTTAGAATTTTTTTGTGATCGCAGTTCATCAAATCTGTTGCAAAAATTCCATATTAGAGTATTTCAAACCACACATAAACATAGATCCATACACAAAAGTCATCTGTGTCCATCTGTGTCCATCTGTGGTTTATTTTTAAATTAACTTTTACCAGAGGTTGAATCACAATCACAATTGAAATGCTTCTAGAGCCTTAACACAACGCCTAGTAAAATAGTGCGTTACCAACACCGCTAACGCACCGTAAACATATTTTCTTTACCAACAGCCTTTAACAGTTGATCAACTCCAAAGAGGCGCTATTCACTAACAATTTTGATAACACCCACTCATACTCGCGTTGGATTGATGCTGCTAAATCCAGCTTCATCTGTTGAGGCAACACTTCCCAAGTGTAAGTTTCAATTTCCAGGTGGTTGCAAGCAGGATGGCTATGTAGCAAATTTAACACATTACTAATGTCGTCTTGAGTAGACTGAAACAGCTGGTAATCGCGGATAAAAATGGGGACGTGGAAGTGAATCCGCCATTCACGATCTGTAGTATGCTCCAAATCTGGCAGAGCCTTTTCCAAATCTGAATAATGACGTAAGCGTCCAGCGCTGTCGCGTGCTATAACTTGGTGTAAATACGTAGATTCAGCAAAAGGTAACAACCGCTCTTTTACCAGGCGGCGCTGTTCAATATCAGTAGGAATGTCCACCTGCAAGGCAGCACTGATTTGAATTTTACCAATTTGAATTCCTGCGGCTTGAAATTGCTGGAAAACCGAGACAGGGTTTTCATACTCCACAGCAAAATGGCAGGTATCATAACAAACGCGCACGTGTTCTAATATAAGAGCCTCAGCTGCTTGTTGAGAAATCCTTAAATGCGTTGCTAAATATTCTCCACCAATAGGCAGTAAATGCGTTTGGAAATAATCAACGACTTCAGCAGCATTTTCTATTAATCCATCTGGTTCAGGTTCAAGATCCAAGTGCAAAACTTTTCCCGTGTCACGTTTAATACGTACCATTTGAGCTACCACCCGTGCTATGTTGAGGCTAGCGCTGGTTGTAATGGAAGCTAAGAAAAGTGGATTGCCTTTGAACCAGGGCTTATATGACAACGGCAGTGTAGAAATGCTGCCCTCTTTACCAGGAGGCAACAGTTGTGCCAGGATGTTTACCAGTCGTAAAGTATAGTCCAACCGCTCCTGCTTTGACCAATCCGGTGCATAAACTTGGTCTTTCACGACTTGCCTATGAAATCCACCGAAAGGAAAACCATTTAAGGTAAACACGTATAAGTCTTGATCAGTCAACCATGACTGAAACTCAGCCAAGGCGTTTCCTTGCAGCAGTTTTCTTGTGGCAACGTCTGCCAAACGCAATCCAATCCCAAATGGTTTGTCTGAGGAAAGCTGTGCTTTAAGTGCAGGAATATATTGCTGTAAGTTGGCAAATACTTTGCTCCATTCTTCACCAGGATGAATATTTGTGCAGTAGGTTAGGTGAAAACTGTTATTTGTATTTGTCTCTATTTTCATATCTGTTCCTAGTTCCGCCTCTTACCTTTCACGCTCACTTGTCAAAAATAAACTCTCAACAGAGTTTATTGGAACCGCAAATGCACGCAGATGCACCCAGATAATTTATCTGTGTTCATCTGTGTCCATCTGTGGTTTTTTTATAAATTTCAGCCGCTTCACATGGCACATTGCCAACCTGTGGCGGGTAACGAAGAATCGTAAAATTCGCTCAGCAACCAAATTGCCTGCCTAAATAGAGAGATATCTACCTCATGAACTTCAACACCTTTTCCTATGCGTTGCAAGAGCGTTAAAGTCAATTCTCCACCCAAGTGTTCGCGAAATTCAGTCAGCCCTCGGAACAAGCAACGGGGATGTTCGAGTTCTATCATCTGTTCTGAGAGTTCCGGCACATACAAGGTAAAGCCTAGTGACAACAGGGTATTTAATATCCGCCGCCACTCTAACCGAGAAAGCAGTCCTACTAGGTAGGAATAGGTAGCATCTAAAGCAATGCCGATCGCTACTGCTTCCCCATGACGTAGTCTATAATTTGTTAGCTGCTCAAGTTTATGCGCTGCCCAATGACCAAAATCTAATGGACGAGATGAACCTTTTTCAAAGGGATCACCGTTGTGAGCAATGTGATCCATGTGCAACTGCGCACAGCGGTAAACAACGGTTTGCATCGAGTTCAAGTCTCGACACACGAGCGCGTGGGCGTGAGTACGAATGTACTCAAAGAAGTCAGCATCCTTAATCAGCGCCACTTTTATTGCTTCTGCGATTCCAGAACGCCAGTCACGGTCATCCAGAGAAGTCAAGAAGGTAAAATCATTTAAAACTGCATAGGGTGGGGCGAATGTCCCAAGAAAATTCTTTTTGCCAAAGGCGTTGATTCCATTTTTAACGCCGACACCAGAATCATTTTGTGCCAACACTGTCGTCGGAATGCGAATCAGACGAATTCCCCGATGCGCTGTTGCTGCTGCATATCCAACTAAGTCCAACATTGCACCTCCACCAATTCCTAATATGTAGGAGTGGCGGCAAATTCCTGCTTCATCAATAATTTGCTGAATTTTTGAGAGTTCATCTGGATCGTTTTTGGCTTCTTCTCCTCCTCGGACAATGATTGGATCAGCAGCGAGTTTGAGTGTGTCTGAATAGCGATCGCAATACGCAGCTATTTGCTTAAGCAGCGGACGCCGAGACTGTAATAATCCTGAATCTACAACTGCTAAAACTTTTTTTGGTCCAGCTTCCCCATCACCAGCAATCACTTGTGCCAATAAGGAATTTCTTATATCAAACACACCTGTGGTAAAATGCACTCCGTAGTTGAAGGTTACCGTGAAAGTTTGTTGAATGGGCTGCAGATTATTAAATGTAGTCTTCTGCCTGATGTCTACTACCATATTTTTGCGGATATTTCTATAAGTGCGGCACGATTGAGAGCTTGTTGGAACACCTCTGGTGAGTGTGAACCGTCAACTTTAACTTTGTTGTTAATAATGTAAAAAGGCACGCTCGTGATGCCATTAAAACGAGCAAATGTTGATTCCGCTAGAACCGCATCAAGCGCAGCATCACCGCTTAATTGCAGTCGTAGTTCAGTAGAATCCATGCCAGCCTCTGTGCCAATAGCAACAATAACGTCGAGGTCACCGAGGTTCAAACCGTCTTCAAAGTAAGCTTTGTAAACTGCTTGCACAACATCGTTTTTGATGTGATCTGGTGCTAGCGTAATCAACCGATGCGAAAGGGTACTATTAACAGCGAAACGAATTTTGTTGAAATCTAATTTGACTCCTGCGGTATCACCCACATTTTGCACGTAGTCAAATAGCTGCTGAAGTGCTTGCGGTTGTATACCTTTCCTCTCCTGCATATAAGAGCGAAATTCGTAACCACCAGCAGGAATAGAGTTATCTAGGAGAAATGGGTGCCAGCGAATTTTGACTGTTTCTTGAGATTGTGCCAAGGCATCAAAAAGATGCTTATGACCGATTCGGCACCACGGGCATACGGTATCGTGAAAGATGTCGATCAGCATGGTTTTCCTGACTCAGCTTCGGAGAACTGATGTTTTCCTCGTTAAAAAAGCTTTGAGCATTTTCAAATTCCTCGATTAATGCAGCTCGGTCTTTGCGTGCAACTAACCTTGCCAAGCGGTTGTAAGTATCAGCTAACTTAGCAATTGACTGGCATCTGTCTTGCGTAGCGAGCATAATGTCCACACATAAGTGTGGGCTTTGGGCAAACAAACGCTTGATGATGTCTATTTCTTGGCGGTAGCTTGGGCTTGACATGGACAAACTGCGCTCTATGTCAATCCCTTCTTGGGCTAAGAAAACACCAACGCTAAATCTGGAGAAGTGCCTGGTTGCCTGAATAATCACCATCATGTAATCGTGTTCTTCAGGTGTAGAGACAATGACTTCGCCGCCCTGACTCTTAATAAAATCTAATAACCACTCAAATGAATCGTTGTTGCGACCTGGACAAGCGACTACCTTTTCTTCGGCAAAGGATTTGACATTTGGACCAAACATCGGATGTAATCCCATGACTGGACCACAATGGTATTCCAGCATCGCTTGAACGGGCTCAGTTTTGATACTTGTGATGTCACAAAGTGCTGTGGTTGGGGCAAGGTACTGAGCTGCACGCTTGATCACATCTACTGTCCACTTAATCGGAACAGAGAGGATCACAAGTTCAGCAGAACCTAGCAGCTGATCTGCGTATTCCCAATCTTCGTTTTCGAGAATACTCACATTGTGACCAGCTGCTGTCAATTGCTGGGTGAAGAATCTACCCATCCTACCACGTCCACCGATGATGGTGATATTTCGGGGTGTGGCTTTGTATGTTGGCGATGAAGCAACACTCGAAACGGCTGCATGACAACCGTTGACTAAATTTGTCCAAATTGATTCCGGAATACCCGCAGAAGCAAGTAAGGATCGGACTTGATCCAGTTGCTCCTCGGCAGAAATTTTTGATGCTGTCAGAAGAGATAGGCGATCGCGCAGCAGCTCGATCAGGCATTGGTCGGTTTGCTTGAGCTTTTCTGGGATCATGATTATTTAGGAAATCAACGATGGGGGAACTGTAAGTCCCCACTTAAGTGGGGATTGGGGGAGATATTCTCAAGCTCTGACGCCGAGAATGATTAATAATTAATGAGTTAAATATCGATAATAGATTCGCTTGAAGTTAATTTTGGTAGCATCCCGACAGTTGGTGATTGAGAGCTTGTGTCAATCACTTCAGTGAATAATGCTTCGTACTCAACTAACGCTTGCTCGAATGAATAGCGTTCAACAGCAAACTGTCTTCCTTTGTGACCTAGCTTTGCAACTTTTGCTGGATTCGTATACAAATCCATGATTCCATCTGCTAGGGCTTGCGGTGATTCTGGTGCTACAACTACGCCACCGCCACTCTTGCGCACTGCTCGCGCTGCTGTACCAGAGGCGGGAACTGAGGCGATAATAGCACGACCACTAGCTAACAACAATGGGATTTTGGAAGGCATATTGAAGGAAATCACATTGCGCTTTTGCACCACCAAACCGACATCCGCCGCTGCCAACATTTCGGGTAGTTTTTCTCGTGGTACTAAAGGTAAAAGCAACACGTTATCAGCCCCACATTTTTGGCAATATTGCTGCAATCTTTGCAATGCTCTTTCTTCTCCAGCAATAACAAAGACGATTTCTGGAATATGACACAGCCGAGATGCGGCTTCAATGACTGTCTCTAATCCTTGTGTCAGGGCAATGTTGCCAGAGTAAACCACAACGAACTTGTCTTGTAGTTGATAGGCAATGCGAAATGGGTTGCTCTTTTTTGGTAAGGGGCGGATAAAATTAACGTTCACCCAGTTGGGAATGCAGACGATTTTTTGCGCTGGTACTCCCTTCTCGATTAAATTTTCAACAAACCCATCGGCAATAACGCTAATGGTGTGGGCGCTACGGTATGCAAATTGCTCTATAGCTTGCAAAGCGCGAATCATCCATTTGTTTGTGATCAGCCCAACGCGCACAGCGGCTTCTGGCAATATATCCTGTACATTCAGTACGACTGGGCAGTTATATAGCCAACCTAGTAGTGTTGCTGGTAGGGTAACTAGCAGTGGCGGTACTGTCAGGAGAATAACATCAGGTCGCCAACCGTTGAGTGCTTGTGGCAAGCTTGTGAATACAAAGCTTAACTCCAATAAGAGCCTGTCTATGAGATTGGGTTTAGACTTAATTCGCAGGTAACTCCGCTGAATGGTTACGCCATTTTTTCGTTCTGTAACGTACCACTTACCGCGATACTCTTCGTAAATCTCGCGCTGGGGATAATTCGGCATTCCCGTAATCACTCGCACTTCATGACCTTGCTTTACCAGTCCTTCTGCCAGTTCAGTCATTAAAGGAGCAATTCCAATCGGCTCCGGATGATAGTTGTAAGAATAAATGAGAATCCGCATTATCCGTTTCTTTGTTACGTGAAGTCAGGTCAAAAGTGTGAGCTTTTTTGTTTTCGCACAAGATGCACGGTGACTCGCGGTGGCAGAGTAGCATATATCCTGCGTACTCGCTTCTTTTGGTCTTTTGTTATAATTTTAACGCGTGCTTCAGGTAACAGCAAAGATTTGTGACAATGCCATTGAAATTGGTAACAGGATTAACACCAGCAATCCGTATGGCAAGCTAGCAAAACCAGCAGCGACTGTAGCATCTAAAACAATGAGTGACAGGACTCCTGCGCGCACAGCCGTACGGATGTTTTCTGGAGTCGGTTCACTCACAGCTTTGATAAAAGGAAGTAATACCCGGGCAGCTAGCAATACAACGAAAGGCAAGACTGCAAGCAGGTGATAATTTTTTAACAAGCCTAAGCCCAGTAGTCCGGCAAGAACTGTACTGATGAGCACGAGTGTAATGATACCAGTACTAGTTTTGCCTCCATGAACTTCACCGCGGCTGAGAGTTGTTATAGCAGCAATGTAAACAACGGGAATCAAAGCTAAGAACCAATAGTTTGATACCATTGGTGATACTGCGCTAACGCCAAGCAATAAGTTGCCGCCGCGACAGACGCCCATATTGATGGGACCAAAAATAGGATCATGCTTGCTGTAAGCATCGTAGAGGATGGCAGCAGCAGCGATGCCAAAAGCTAGAACCGCACTCAACCAACTCACTTGAGAGGCTGCTAGTATGCCAGCACTCAAAAGCAAACTTCCTAAAATCGATGCTCCTATACGTGATGCTCTACCACTAGGAATAGGTCGCTCTGGTCTTTCTATAGCGTCTATTTCCGCATCAAATACATCATTAAAAATAATACCACCGCCATATAGACCTGTGGTTGCTAGAAGTAACCATGCCAACGCCATCAAATTAGAGGAAGATGAGGAAATTGGCAGATCAGGAGATACGGAAATAAAGACAGCACAGCCAGAAGCAGCGAATCCAGCTAAGATATCTGCCCATGCGGTGACGATATTAGCAGGTCGCATTAGCTGGAGATACGCCCAAATGCGAGGGGACGAAAGTGTAACGTTCATGGTGAGGAGGGGGAGTGAGTGAGGGAGTGAGGGAGTGAGGGACAAGAATTTTTGACTCTTGACCCTTGACTCTTAACTAATAAATATTGACGTTTTACTCAATTAATGCATATTCGCGGGTGGGGGACTCGACGATGGGTTTTTGTCCCCGAAGCACGGAGTTCCCGTTGAATAGCTGTCGTTGGTCGATGGGGGTTGGGTTGAGCCAGTCTGACTCTTGAATTTGACCGCTTTGGCTGTAAGCAGCAAGGGCATTTTCATAACAGACTGCTCGGATATGCGCTTCTGGAATTCCTCTTTCTTGCATCAGTTGGGCAGTTTTGGGGACGGCGAGTGGATCGCTGACTCCCCAGTCAGCACTGCTGTCTACGATGATGCGATCGCATCCATATTGGCGCACAACTTCAACCATACGAGCATTCCCCATTTTGGTATTGGGGTAAATTGTAAAAGCTGCCCAGAAGCCTCGATCCAAAACTTCCTGCACAGTCTCTTCGTTGTTATGATCCATAATTACCTTTGATGGATCTAACCCATGCTCGATACACACATCCATAGTGCGACTGGTGCCCGCCTTCTTGTTACGGTGCGGTGTATGAATCAGCACCAGCATATCGAGTTCTTTTGCCAATTCTAACTGTAGACGGAAGTATTTGTCTTCTGCCTGTGTCATATCGTCATAGCCAATCTCACCAATGGCAACGACACCCTCTTTGCAAGCATATAAAGGCAAAAGTTCCATGACTTGCTCTGCCAATGGTTCGTTATTGGCTTCTTTGGAGTTCAAGCCAATCGTGCAATAATGGCGGATACCAAATTGGGCAGCCCGGAACCGTTCCCACCCGACTAAGCTGCTAAAGTAATCTTGGAATGAGCCGACGTTGGTGCGGGGTTGTCCAAACCAAAAGGCAGGTTCTATCACAGCTACAATGCCAGACTCCTGCATCTTCTGGTAATCGTCGGTTGTGCGGGAGCTCATGTGGATGTGAGGATCGATATACATCATGCGACTGGTGTTCCTAGTTATAAAATAGGTAATGAGCTTGTCTTAAATACTTACAAGGAAAGAGTTAAGCTGTTCCAAGTAAGATGCCCTGCTTGAATTTGAGCCTGTAGATTAGGATAACGAGCAAGGAGTTGTTGAGCATCTGGTAAAGGACACTCAGCAAGAGCGATCGCCCCTGCGGCTTGTTGGACTGGATCGTTCGCTTGTATTACGCGCTCCAAATCCGCTAACATCGCATGGTTGGCAAATCGCCCCACCAGTCGCCAAAGTTCGGGAGATACTGTGCGGTGGGCTGCCCAACGTTCGTGGGCATAATCAACCAGCATCTGAGCTAGTTCTGGATTTGCACGCCGGTCAAGTCCTTGAATAAGATGTAAAGGGCTGCCCACAAATAGGGCTTTCAAGACTATCTGGTTCCAAGCAACGTCACCCAGATACTCTGCTGGATAGGGATTTCGCAACGCCACAGCATTGAAGACTGCTGTCATATTGCTGCGAACTCCCTCAGCTGCACGAGTGCGAAACTTTTCTGGATACGCTAGAAGCGGTAAAGCCTGATAGAGTGCTATTAACTCTCCCATATCGGCGGCTGTAAAAACTCGCTCCAGCGTCCGGACGTATTTCTCTTCGTTGTCCTGCGGTAAACTCAGTACCAGTAAGGTGCGAGCGGCTTGATCTACGCTCCAATAACTGGGAAACCAACCTGTCCGGGCTGCTAAAGCTGCTTCTAGTTCTTCTAGTGTCAGTTGTAAATCATGTTTACCTGTATAACGAGGCACAGCGCTAAACGCACTGAAAAACATTGAGGTATTGACACCGCTTTTAATCTGCTCTATCTTCTGTTCTAGCCAGGTTAAACCTTGGGTAGAAATGCGCTGAGTTAGCCAGCGATGCAGTAAGTCAATCGCACTAAGTGTTGTTTTTTCTAAATAACTTGCAGAAACCATTACTTTATAATTATTTAGTTATGCGATGGAGCTAAAAATTTTAGGAATTCGTTCCCAGGCAATGCCTGAGAACGAGGTTAAACAAAGTTAAGGTTGAGGAAGTACAAAATTAGGAGTGCTTAAACAGCAGCTTTTTCCAGTTATGCCTTTAGGGCAGTTGCTGTCTTTTGTTGCTTCTTCCGCAAGGTAGCAGTAGCGCCAATACCCAACAAACCTAGACCTAATAGTGAGGCTGGTTCGGGGACTTTGGTTGCGCCATCTTTAACAACGTTTAACACTTGGACACGACCTTGGAAGAAATCGCCCACATAGAGCTTGTTATCTTTGAGGGTTGTGCCACCCGTCCAGTTAAATCTGCCGGGAGCGAGGTCGAGGGGGTTGCCAAAAGGAGGACCAGTTAATGCTGGAGGCGGTACAGGGTTACCTGATGCATCGCGGGCATTTTCACCGAAGGAAGTCAAGAAGTTACCGTTTTTATCAAATACCTGAACGCGGCTGTTGATAGAATCAGCTACATAAACATTCTCTTCCTCGTCCACTTCGATGCCAATTGGCTGAAGAAGCTGTCCAGGTCCGCTACCTGCTGAACCAAATGCCAACAGAGGATTACCATTTGGATCGAGTACTTGAACGCGGTTGTTATACTGGTCAGCTACAAAGATATTTCCACTAACTGGGGAAATTCTTATACCTGCTACACCTTGGAACTCACCAGGTGCAGTGCCTCTGGTGCCACCAATGACACCAAGTGGCTGCCCGTCTGATGTATATTTAAGAATCCTTTCGCCGTTAAAATCACCAACGTACAAGTTGCCATCTTTGTCAAATGTCACACCAGATGGTCCAAAGAACAATCTATCGTTTACCAGAGGGGTAAATTGTCCATTTGCAAAGGATCTAATAAAGTTACCCTGAGAATCGTATTGATTGATGCGGTTGTTGCGAACATCACCTGCATACAAATCCCCTGTTACGGGATTAAAGTCTACAGTTGTTGGCTCATCAAACTGTCCGGGTCCTGTGCCGCCGGAGCCAATTGCTCCAATATACTGACCGCTAGGATTAAATATTTCAATTTTGTGACCGATGTCGTAGTTAGAAGTACCATCCGGGTTAACACCGCGTCCGTTAGCTATGAGGGTATTCCCTTGGCTATCTACCGCTATGCCTTGGGGAACAAATAGTTGCCCAGGACCGAAACCAGGCTCACCTATAGAGCGATCATACGTTAAGGTTAATGCCATAGCTTGGGCAGCGGTTGCTGCAACCATAAAGCCGGCACTGAATAAGGCAAGTGACAGATTTTTGACTAATCCCATAGTGAATATTCGGTGTTATGAGTTATACTCTTACTTAGGTTTATGTCGTTCCCAGACCGAGTCTAGGAATCCCGAATTTGAGCTGTTGCCTTTTTGAAACAAAACTTTCAATTTAAGGCAGCAGCCTATTTCTTATGCATTGCTAAGCAATGCCTAAGAAACAAACAAGGAATTAGATGGTTTCAACCTTATCCAACAGCTCTTGTTGGCGCTTGCGCTTCATTGCTTTTGCGCCTAAAGCAGCAGTTGCTAATAAAGCAATTACAGAACCGGGTTCAGGAACTTTTGCTGCGCCACCAGATTTGAGAGCAATCTTGACAAGTTGTCCGCCTCGTTCTCCTGGTGCAAGTCTGGCGCGGTTTGAAGTATATAAATCACCATCAGGACCGAAAAATAATCCAGAAGCCGCCTCTAGTCCATTACCACTGATGATAGTTTCGCGAGTACCATCAGGAGCAATTTTGATGATAGAACCACTGATATCATCGATGATATTTCCGCCCTGTTCAATAGCCTTCCATTCTGACTGATTGATGTGTTGCAACGCATACAAGTTGCCCTCAGAGTCGTATGCAACACCAGTCAACTGTGTAAATCCATCAGCGATGGTTTGTATTGACAAATCATCTGGGTTAACTGAATAGATACGTGCTTTTCCTTCTGGATAAGGGAAAGCAGTGTATTCAGAAAGTGTTAAGCTACCATCGGGAGCAACTGCGATACCAGTGGGAACTGATTGAGCGTTTGGATTAAATTGAAGTGCTTCCTCTGTCAGACCTTCAGGAAGAGTAGGGTATTCAAGGGTACTTGGGTCTAACTGTTTCGTAGGTAACGCAGCGACTTGCTCAATACCGCTACCATCGAGTCCCACCCTGTATATAACGTTAGAACCCCCATCAACCACGTAAGCTTTATCACCCTTAATTGTGAAGCCATAAGGGTTGTTAATCACATCAGAGCCATCGGGGTTATTTACGGCTTCATACTTTGCAAAATCGGCAATACTTGTCAGTGACCCAGTGTTTAAGTCTACTTTGTAGAGTTGTCCCAGAGCAGGTGATCCTAACACCTCATCACGCAAGTTCGGGTCACCAGCTAAGCCATATAAAACATAAGCGTTACCTTTGGAATCAAATTTGAAGTCCGCAGGACCAGCACCTTGTTCTCCAGAAGGCGATAATGCCAAAGATGGGAGATTCGAGAGTACAGTTGTTTTTGTACCGTCTGGAGCAATTTTGACAACGGCACCAGTGTTACCAGAACATAAAGGAATATATCCGGCGCTGGGTGATGGTATACAGTTGACTCCGCCGTTTCCATCTCCTCCGGAACCACTTTCTGCTAGATAAATATTGCCCTGTGAATCCCAGTCAAAATTCCGTGGGTTGTTAAGCTGGTCAGCAACTACTGACAGCGATGCAGCTTTTGCAGCTTCCGTTCCACAAGTAGTGGTAACACAAAGGGAGAGAAATGTAAGAGCAAATGACTTGAACTTCATACTTATTTACGATCGAGTGTTGGTAGTTTGTGGAGTTGTGTACGGTGTCAGGGATAAAGAGTCCCAATGACTGGGATGTGGAAATCAAGCATCCACGGCAATATAGCCTCCCTATTGAGAGGAACTAGCATTGTCAGCTTGAAACTTGTTACCCAATTTGCAGGAGTCTTGCTCTTGTGTTGGGGAGAGACAGACTCTTATCTGTTGGTCATGACTTCATAGCAGCTTCACACAACAGAACTTGGATTCTCAATTTTGATGACTTGCCCTTTTCCTGGCATGCCGCCTCGGTTGATCAGATAAAGAGCATCATCAGGACCAATAGTCAATGCACTAGGTAGCTCTAGCCCATCACCACTGAGAACAGCTGTGCGATCGCCGTCCTGTCCTATTTTGATCAGGCTTCCTTCTGGTTTTCCTTTCCAGCCTGAGGAATTCATATGTTGCAAAGCATACAAGTTACCTTGGGCATCGAAAGCTAAGTCAATGAGTTGCGTAAAGCCATCCGCATACACTGTTAGTTGACCATCAGCATCCAATCGGTAGATTTTTGCTTGACTTTCTGGAAAGGGAAACCCAGTGAATATACTGATGTAATAAGCACCATCGGGACCTTTGACAACGTCTGTGGGTACTGATTGAATTGCAATCTGCGATGGTAGCGCATCACGATAAGCACTAGGAGGTGGCACATGTCCCCGGTCAAAATTCTGCGAGTTAGAACCTGGGAAAATTGGATTCGTCACTGTCTGCTTGGGAAGCACAGCGATCGCCTGTAGATGACTTCCATCAGTTCCGACACTCAGCAGGTCGTTCGCACCCGCATCAACGACAACAATTTCGTCTCCATCTATTAATAGAGCCAAGGGATTGCTAACGACTTCACTGTCATCAGGATTATGAGTCAGTTCATAGTTAGCGATATCGGCAACAGTTGTCCACGAATTTGTATTGAAGTCGGGAGCGATGATTTTTCCTAACTCAGTGTCACCTAATGCCGTATTGCGTAAGGCTGGATTAGCAGCATAGCCTAGTAAAACATAAGGCTTGCCTGCAGCATCAAATTTTATATCGTGAGGACCGGCGGCTCCACTACCATCTGGAAATGCGACAGAAGGCAATCCTGTCAGTATACGTTGGACTGCACCATTCTCAATTTTTACTATAGCACCACTGTTACCGTAATATAAATCACCTTGACCACTAGGTGATGGAATGGATGCCGCATCTCCCCCTATTCCTGCCTCTGTAATATAGAGACTACCGTCAGGACCAAAGCTCAGACCTTTCGGATTCTCAAGACCGTCGGCAAGCACCGTAAAAGATGTAATAGTAAGTTGCTTCAGTTCCATGTGTCACAACAGAGGTCGGCTTTGGATTTTACTTGTATAATTTTGCATTGCTGATAATAAGCAATGACGGCACTTACACCCTGAATATATATTTATTTAGTTATGTATTAGTTGTTAATAGATAGTTGTTAGTCGTTGTATTCACAACTAACAACTGACAAGTCACTACTTAGCGTGCGGCATATAGCTCAAACCTTGAGCTAAAGTATCCACGTTGCCAGCTTTGCCTTCCAAGATACGCTTGATATTCAAGCTCTCAGAGCCAAAGTCTTCGATTTGGAGTTTACCGTGAGCTGGTTGCTCACCTACTTTCCAGAAGGTGATCCGATGCTGGATGAAACCAGGAGCTTCTGGATCCCGGAAAGCATGGGAGGTTGGGATCAGCAGCACCGGACAGCGCTGATAAAATCCGTACTCTGGATAAAAGAACTCATACTCCAGCAAGTACGATTTGTTAACAGGTTGCAGGCGCTGAGTTACTTTCACCTTTTGACCGTATTCATCGCGAAACTCGCCAGACTGACCAGAAATTTCGCCATCGGCTTGCAGTAGGTGTGCCCAATCATCCATGTTTTTGAGGTCTGACAAATACTCAATCCCCATCTCTATTGGGGCATTAACATAGATGGTGTCGGTGTCAACGTAGTAACGTCCTTTTGCTGCGGTCTTAAGACCAGCTTTGCGTTCCAAATTACCTTTGAGAGAACGACACTCGGAAGTGTGTACCGTGTGAATTCCCTCCATAATCAAGGGACTACGCCGCTTAGGATCGACAAAGCTGACCCAGTGTAAGTACACGCCCTTTTCATCTGTTCCCGGCTCAACATAGTCGGCAGGAAAAAGCAAGACAGGGTAAACCTGATAATATTTCTGATACTCTAACCCGCAGTGCCACTCAATGCCGTAAAAATTTGGATGATCCAGTCTTTCCACGTGATAGTAAAGCTTTGTCTGGTAGCCAGAGGCAGTTCCGAGCCAGGTATCTTCGTCGATTTGCTCTTCCATGCGGCTATAGAGAGTCCACTCGCCTAAGTTTTTTAGCTCAGCAAGGTATTCATAGGCACTCTCTGGAGTCGTTTCGATGTAGGCAGATGTCCCAAATGTATTTCTTTCAGTTACCATTTGTCACTCCTTTAGACCACAGCTAAGGTCTTGAGATGTCTGGCTTTGCGGATTCTGTCTTCTGCCAACTGCTTAGAAGCATCGTTGGTAGTGATGTCCTGCTTTTGTGCTCTATCAAAAATTTCAAGCAGCGTGTCGTAAATGTTACGCACTTGCTGGAAAGCTCTTTCTTCGTCGTAGCCAATCATTTCGTTGTAAACGTTGATTAGCCCGCCTGCATTAATCACATAATCAGGAGCATAAAGAATCTCTTTCGCTGTGAGCATTTGACCGTGGAGCAACTCAACTCCCAACTGATTGTTTGCAGCACCAGCAATCACCGACGCTTTAATGTGAGGAATCGTCTCACTGTTAAGAATTCCCCCTAAAGCACAAGGAGAAAGCACATCAACATCTTGGGAGTAAATTTCGTCTGGCTCTACAACAGTAGCACCAAAAAGACGCTTTACTTCCTCTGTTTTTTCTTTGCTGATATCAGTGACAAACAGTTTTGCCCCATGCTCGTGCAGGTGTCGGCAAAGATTTTGACCGACATTCCCCAGACCTTGAACTGCAACTTTTAGCCCCTTAAGGTCAGAGGTTTGCAAACGAAACTCAACAGCAGCTTTGAGACCGAGAAAAACTCCCCATGCTGTCACAGGAGCAGGTCCACCTGACCTTTCTTCTACCCCAACGACATATCTGGTTTCTTGACTGATTGTTCTGACATCATCAGGGGTCAGATTTACATCTTGACCTGTAATAAAACGTCCATTGAGTCTTTCAATAAACCGTCCGTATGCTCTGAACAGGTCTGGATTCTTGTTTTCAGGATTGGCAATGATGACTGCCTTACCTCCACCAACTGGAATGCCTGCACAAGCCGCCTTATAAGTCATACCACGGCTCAGACGAAGAGCGTCTTTTAAAGCAGCTTCTTCGTTGGCGTAGGGCAACAGCCTTGTTGCGCCCATTGCAGGTCCCAAACTCGTGTCATGGATGGCAATGATTGCCTTGATATTTGGGTCTTTGCCATGACAAAAGAGCACTTGCTCATGACCCATTTCTGTAACAGTTTCAAATAAATTCACCCTTGTTGTCTCCTCGCTCACCTCAGCTTGACCCCTTAGGGATTGGTTTTGCCAATCCCCGTTAGCATTTAGACATTTGGAAATGAAGCTTGTGGAAATGAAATATGCAATTCGGTCTTTTGAGCCGGAGTTGACTTTACTCCTTGTGATGCCAGACCGGCGTTGCGTCCTTTGGATGGGGCGCGTCTATCTGCGTCAATCACGACATCAATAACGATTGGACCCGTCGCTGCCATTGCTTGCTCTAGCGCCGAGATCAGATCAGACTCTTTGTTGATGCGGATTCCTTCGGCTCCCATACCACGAGCAATCATGGTAAAATCTGCCTGCGGAATTGTTGCATCTGCACCTGTGAGTCCCAGCATTCCCATGCCTTGATGGCTCATGTTGTAGCGGGCATCGTTGAGTACAATCCAAACAGCGGGGATCTGGTATTTGACAGCTGTGCTGATTTCGTTATTCATCAGCATTGCGCCATCGCCAACAATGGCAACCGCTTTGCCATGACGTGCTGCTGCTGCTCCGACGACTCCGGCAACAGCATGACCCATTGCTCCGACTCCGGTGCTGATACGGTAACGGTTTGCGTTTGGAAATCGTAGCAGATGCGTTGACCAAAGGAACGAGTTACCACACTCCGCCAGCACTATAGCGTCACTGCCTTCGACAATGACCTTTTGAATTGCCTCCATCAAGACCTCTGGTCTAACTGAAGAGTCTGAACCTGGAGCGATTTCCTGCCGTTCTGGACGAGGTAGCCAAAAAGCTGCTACGGCACTACTTGCTAGAAGGTGTTCATGCTCCAACAATGCCTTGACAAATGCTTTGATATCAGACTGGACAGCAAAGGTTTCGGCTTTTGAATAGGCCACCCCGGGGACTGTTGGGTCAATGTCTACATGCACGAAGCCTCCTGGGGGAACCAACGCTTGACTCCAGAAGGAAGTCGGTTCGCTCAAACGCGTTCCTAGTACGAGTGTGCGTAAAGGAGGTTGCTGTTGTAAGTAAGTAAAGACGGAACCATGACCGCCCAAACCAGTCACACCCACAAACTGAGGATGATCTTCGGGAAAGATGCCTTTGCCACGAGGTGAACACATAACTGGTGCCCCAGTCAATTCCGCAAGTTGGCGAATTTCTTCTGCTGCGTCACGAGCACCAAATCCTACCCAAATCGCAAACGGTCCCTCAGAGAGTAACTGTGCACATTTAACAATTGTTTCTTGACTGGGTGTTGGTAAAGCAAAATCAATTCCTTGGAATATGTCGAGATCATCAACCGGGCTTGTTTGCACAGCTGTAGGAACGCTCAAATGGGCGACGAAACCTCCTGGTTGCGACAGACCCAGAGCCAGTTTGCGAAAAATCTGTGGAAGTTGTGCAGCGCTTTCCACAGTGGTAGCATAGTTAAACAGCGCTCCTGAGGTAAATATTCCCTCAGTTGGCAGAGTCTCGGTGCTGGTTTCTTGAATAGCCCACCGTCCGCGCTGTGGGGAGGAGGTGCAAGCTGACAGCAAAATCACTTTTGCACCCTCACCTCTAGCAGCGAATAATCCAGTTAAGGCATTGGTGATCCCAGGTCCTGCAGTGGTGAACACTACAGTAGGATGACCACTGGCAAAGTAGGCTTCAGTCGCTGCAAAGGCAGCTCCTGCTTCATGACGGAAGTTCAGCACTCGCAAAAGGCTGTTCGATAGCGCTCCCCAAATTCCTGCCATCGCACCTCCGTTGACGCCAAAGGCGCTGGATACCCCTAAGGCTTCCATCATCGTGGCGATCGCATTTGCGACCGTTAGCGGTCGCTGTGTTGGTTCTTGCACAACAGGTGCATTTTTGGACTCACTATTCTTAGAGTCACTATTGAGTTGGTCTTTGGAAGAGTGTACTCTACCATTTAGCTCCGACTGTGTATTGCCGTTTGGTTGGTACACGTCGTATGGCTGAATGCCAACTTGAGATGTTGTCTGAGTATAGTTGTGGCTCATTGCGTCTACGTACTCCCTGATTGTTGGAGAGGATGCCAGTTAGCTTACTCAGGCTGCGTTTGCACTCACAGCCTTAAGTGTGTGTTATGCCAAATTCCGTATCTTTGCGTACAAGATTCAACCCAGATTTATGAACACTGGGAACGGTAAGTCACCGCTTTTTCGTCAGTAAAAAACTCGTACGGTAGGAGTTAAACAATTTAGGCTGTGCTTATGGAAACAAGCGTACAGAAGCTGAACACTTTGCTGCAATGAATAATCTTTTGATTGAGTTGTCAATTTTTTTGCTGTTGTTTTTCCTAATTTTGACGCCTGATCAGCCCGGTTGAACAAGAGTTTTCTACCTTTTGGTAGTTTACGGTCTGTTTTTTCTTTTTTTGTTTTCATTTATACAATGTATCTGACTGACACAACAAAAACCAAGGATAACTTGTGGATTATGTAGCGATAAAAAATTCACTTGTTTAATTTTAATAAAAATTTAATATTTGTACTTGATTCTGCTCAAGCCACTAACAATGATTGCGAGATTGTTACCGTCAAACTCCTGTAAACTCAAGCTTATGTTCTTATTGATACTGTTAATTGTCACGCTTTATATATCTTTTGATAGATGATAAAAATATATTCCTAAGGGTGAAAGTATAGGCTATTTCTTAGGACAGATGATTTTGTAAAGTATTTTGTAGTTGAATTCATCAAAGAGTTAAGAAAACAAATGAAACTAATGAGTCAAGAGATGCCCGTAATAATTTCACTGTTTGTCACAATCTCTGGTAAAATTAATCCAAGTTAGGCTTAGGCGCGTTTTGCGTTTGTGAATCACGATAGCCGTGAACAACGAAGAGTGAACAGTTATCACTTTTGCAGGTAAGACACGTATACAAGCCCTGAAATTGATGTAGGGCAACGTTGATAAAGATGTTCAGGATGAAATACCCTGACTCGAATTCTACGCAGACATAGATAACTTAATATCTCTTTTTTGGATATGAATAATATCTATGTGTATATGACTTGCTACTTCAAGCAGGAACAGAGGCACCATATAGTTTTTGTTGTTTTGAGAAAGTGTTGAAGTGAGGAATTTAAATTTTGTGTGAAGATATATTAATTTTCTAAGGACTTTGATAATTTAAGGTTGGGGAAAAAAACCTAATAGCAAATATAGGAACTTTTAATGACGAGCCCGTTGAGCGCAATAGTGCCAAATGATACAAGGGGAGCATAAGAAGGGCTATGACCTTTGGCGACTACATGTTATCTAACGCTAATTCTTACTCAGTGCTACAGCCGGAAGAAGAGTTAAAACTGGCACAGTATCTCATGAACCAGGTTGCAGATGCTGTTTTCTATGTCGGGTCGAATGCAAAAATTATCTACGTCAACGATGCGATTTGCCGAATGATAAAGTATTCCCGTGAGGAATTACTTTCAATGACGCTGAAAGATATCGACATAGACTTTTGGCCCAAAAATTGGTCAGAGAAATGGACAGCGCTCAAACAACAAGGTTCCCTCACCTTCAAAACTCGATATCGAACAAAAACAGGTCGAATATTTCTGGTAGAAATTACTATCACTTATGTAGAACATCAAGGCAAAGAATTTGGGTGTGTTTTTGCTCGCGATCGCAGTGATGAATTAGTAGACTTAGGCCTGCAACGGTATGTCAACAAAACCGCTAAGCCAAAGGAGGAGTTACAGCAAGAAGTTATTGAATATGAAAGGACACAAACGGAACTAGAAACATCTCTTTCTCTACTTCGTTCTACATTGGAATCTTCTGCAAATGCCATACTTGCAGTGAACTTTCAAGGAGAAATCCTTTGCTACAACCAGAAATTTCTGGAGATGTGGCAATTCCCAAAGTCGGTTAGCGTATCTAGGAAATGTAGCACAGCCAAAGCCTTCTTTGAGAATAAAGTTAAAGACCCAGAGGCTTTTCGTCAAGCTATTTGGGAAATGTCCAGCCAATCAGATAAAGAAAGCTACGAGTTAGTGGAATTGAAGGATGGCAGGATATTTGCACATTACTCAGAGCCACAGCGGCTTGGAGACAAAATTATCGGTAGAGTGTGGAGTATCTGGGACGTTACTGAATCGAGAAAAACAGAAGAAGCACTTAGGCGGAATGAAGCCCGGTTCCGTACTTTAGCAGAAACTACAGAAGCGAGTATCTTCCTGATTTCTGACAACAAGCAGATTTGCTATGTCAATCCAGCTGCAGAGAATCTGACTGGATATACAACAAAGGAATTGGTGAATAATTTTAATATTGATCGACTGATTAAAGGCAAAAAGCTTAGGCAGGTTCATAAGCACGATGGATCTGCTTGTTGTGAATATCAGGAGATGCAGATTCTGACAAAAAACGGTGTGAAGCGTTGGCTGGCTTGTACAGTGGGACTGCTTGATGGAGTGCTGGATTTTGCTGGTCACTCAGTTGAATTAGTCACAGCGATCGATATCACAGATTATAAGCAGGCAGAGTCTGAGGTTCGTCAAGCTCTTGAGCAAGCAAAACGACTCAGCGAACTCAGAGAACGCTTTGTCTCTATGCTTTGCCATCAATTCCGCACTCCGCTCAACGTTGTTTCATTCTCTGCTGATTTACTCAGACGTCATATTCATCAATGGACTGAAGAAAAAAACCGCTCGTATCTAGATTTGATTCAAGTCGCAGTTCAACAAATTAGTGAGCTACTAGATGAAATTCTCTTATATGGTCAGGCAGAATCTGCGAGGCTGGAGTGTGAGCCAAGACCACTCAACCTGGAAATGTTTTGCAGAGATGTTCTAGCACAGGTGCAGATAGCGAGTGGAGACCAAAAAGGGATCAGCTTTGTCAGCCAAGGCAACTGTTCTACTGCTTATTTAGATCCAAAGCTCCTACAGCATATATTAACTAACTTACTCTCGAATGCTATTAAGTATTCACCTAATGGTAGCGCGGTGACTTTTAAACTTTGCTGCCAAAGTGAAGAAGCAATTTTTCAAATAAAAGATTCAGGTATTGGTATTCCGGTAGTAGATCAACAGCAAATATTCGAGCCGTTTTATCGTGGCAGCAATGTTGACAGTATACCGGGTACTGGACTGGGTTTGTCGATTGTGAAAACCCTAGTAGATTTACATGGCGGTCAAATCGCTGTCGAAAGTGTAGTTGGCGTTGGCACGACTTTTACTGTCAATCTGCCCTCAAGCTCTTAAGCGTCATCCAATACTCGGCCCAGAATTCAGCAATCCTTAACTCCCTCAAATTCTACCAATGAACATGATACAAGAGTCACCAAAAAAAATTCTGATTATTGAAGATGATGCAATGACCCGCAATATCTTCTTGGACGGTCTTCAGGCTGAAGGTTTTGAGACCATAGGCGCTCAAAATGGTATTGTTGGTATCCAAAAAGCGCAAGAGCATCAACCCGATTTGGTTATTTGCGATGTCATGATGCCTAATATGGATGGTTTTGGCGTTCTAAAGATGCTGCGCCAAGAGCCAGTGACGGCAATTATACCCTTTATCTTTCTCACTGGTAGCGATAGCAAGTCATCTCTTCGCAAAGGTATGGAGTTGGGAGCAGATGATTATCTTACCAAGCCTTGTACTGTACAGCAGCTACTCAAAGCTATAGCAGTCAGATTAGAAAAGCAATCAAAACTCATGCAGTATTGGTATGCTGCTTGCTGCCAAAATCTTGCACAACCAGTTGCAGCCAACACCAGATCATCGGCATCAGAATCAATCTTTCCCAGCGTTCCACAACTCAAAGAAGTTTTCGATTACATTGAAGCCAATTATCACCAAGGTATCACTCTATGTGACGTAGCTGAGGCAGTTGGTTACTCTTCGGCTTACTTAACGAATAGAGTTGCAAAAATTACAGGAGAAACAGTCAACGGCTGGATTGTTAAGCGTCGGATGACAGCAGCACGTTCCTTACTTCAAGAAACTGACCAAACAATCGAGCAAATTTCTTCAGCTCTTGGCTATCAAAATGCGTGCCATTTCTCCCGCCAGTTTCGTCAACACAACGGGATTCCTCCCCAAACTTGGAGAAAAGAGTATCAACTGATGCGGCGTAGCACAGTCGAAGTCTGAAAACCAATGAAATAGGAAAACAAGACACCTTGAGTCGTTACCGTGCTTCAACTAAATAAGATAATGATGCAGCACAATAGTACCAAAGCTACATTTCTCAAAGTAGGTTATGGGGTCAGGAAGTGGGCTTACAAAAAATGATAGAACTAACCCTACCAGACTTACCATCATGACTTTAGAACATCCAGCTTTCACCCAATCCAGTAAAAAGTAAGAAGAAAAGACCCTACAGCAGTTGCGAACAAATCTCTTCGTGCTCAGCATCTCAGTTCAAGGCTTTCTTCGCGGAAACATTTTTGTAATATTAAGCTATTTACTGCTATTAAGTAAGTCGGCGGGGAAATTTATAACTATGTAACGAAAAATTAACTAATCAGATTGGAGTTAAATTTAACACGCTGTGTGCTGTAGTTTCCTCTTTCCCCTCTAGCCTGAACACCATCAATTACCGTATAGGCTAGGTCTAACTCATCGTCAAACATTTTCCCTGCTAGTTCGCTTTTTTTGAGATGCTGCCACTCCAGTTCAATTGGATTCATCTCAGAGCAATACTTAGGTAGAAAGAAGATGTATAAACCCTGACTTTCCCACTTTGACCATAACTGTTGAACTTCTTCACATCGGTGTATTGAACCGTTATCCTGTACTATTACTCTGGTACGTCCAAGCTCTTCTGCTTCTTGAGCTTCTTGCTCCATCATCTGGATATATGATTTGCGATTAACACCCCCAATAACTAAACCGTAAACAAAGCTGATTAAAGGTTGAAGAAGTCCAATAATACTTAATCTACGACCACGACGCTTTGTCTGTTCTAAGCATTTTTGCTCCCCTCGTTGGTAATAGGTATAACTTGGCTCGCTCCACATGCAGAAACCTGATTCATCCAAATACTTCAGCTGTATCTCTCCAGTAGCAGCAGACCATTCCAGCATATCTAGGTCTGCTTGCTTGATTTCTCTGGTTTTTGGATCTTGCTTTCCCTTGTGACTTTTTCTCGTTCGTTTCCAAATCACCCCCTTTTTTTGAGTACCCGCCTTAACCTGTCGGGACTCAATTTAACTTGGCGTTAGCGAAGCTCCTCCTCCGGAGGCTCGCTTTCTAGTTTTTGAGCTAGTTGAAGACTATTGTATGTACGAGGTTCTTTCCTCAGGCATTCTTCCAAAAAAACTATGTCCTCTTGCTTATACTTTGTTTTTCCTCCTCTACCTGATAGCTCCCAAAGACCATCTACACCTAGCTTCTGCCATTTATGCAACACCTCTCTCACTGTTTGTGGAGTCCAGTTAAAGTGAGCAGCTATTTTTTCAACGTACCAGCCATGTGCATTTAACCTGATTACCTCTGCTCGGTCTTTGACTTTCTGCGGTACATCTTCTCTTCTCAGGTTTAACAAGGTTTTATCTTGCTCACAAGTCAGAAAGACCCTTAAACGAGCGCCCATATTTCAATAACCTTGGGAGGTGCATTTTCCGTATTTATTTATCTTTACATAGTTTGGTTTTTTCGCGCCGACTTACTTAGCATGAATTAACACACTTAGCTCTAAACGGTGAAATAGGCAAGTAGACTGTTTGTCCTGAGGATGTTGTACTCACTCTGGCTTGTCCAGAATGTCTGGGTTAAAAGTATCAGGGATAAGGCGGTTGCTAAGAAAAAATTCTCAAAAGCCTTATCCCTTTTTGCTCGAAATTGAGCAAAGCCGCTGTTCTGGCGGCTTTGCTAACGTTGTGGTGATTTTTTTTATCGAATTTTCTAAATATTTTCTAAATATAAGTCTATAGAGTAATTGTAGATAGTAGACGTTATCACTTATATATGATACGGTAGAGATCCAGCTCGTGTCATTCTCAACGTGATTTCGTTAGTCTGTAAAACATCTGTGTGCAATATGATGGCGGCAGCCCAATTGACAAAATGGCTGCAACAAATTCGTCATAGCGCTCGAGGAAGCGCTTACTTATTTGCACCGATGGCAGATTTTAACGTCATGGCAGAAGTTGGAGACACTCCACCATAATTTAGTTTTACTCAAATAAAAACGCCAAGAGAAATTCAACAACAGTTATATTTTCAAGTAAATCAGAGGAGAAATTCAAACTCCTTTGCAATAACTTGAGGAAATAATATAGTTGTGTTGAACAAGCAGTTGGTTGAACTGCATCTTTTGGAAACGTTTAGAGCTACTCAGCGGGTAGTCCCATCAACAAGAATAACTGTATCGGTAGTTGCGTAAAAGTTTTTATCTTAAGATTCTCTGACAAAGATAAAATAAGCCTGTTTATATTTGATGGTTGATACTTCCACAAAGTTAATACAAGGCTTTTAAACTTGCTCAGAGAAAAGATTAATAGTGTATCTACTTATAATATGGATACCGTTACAAGTTTTTCTTGCTAGCAAACACAATTCAACTATACGTTGTGCATCTAACTAGAGGGATTTGACAATACTTGCATGAGTTCTTCAAACATTAGGAGGTTATGAGGAATTCTCCAGATGACTCCACTTCAAATCCAGTTGATGGGTAGAAATACCAGCATCAGCGGAAACGCAAAGAATGAAACACGAGTTGGGATCAAGACCATACAAACTGAATTCTTGTCAAAAAGCCTTACCTAAGGATGACGCACTTATGAATAGAGAGCAATCTTCATCAAAGTTACAACGTTTGCAAGAACTTTTAGCCATTAGTTTAGTAGGAGGTGTTCCAAGCATTATGTTGGGACCAAAGCTGCGCAATATAGTATATAGTACTATCTTTGGTCGGATGGGTAAAGCAGTTTATATTCAAGAGGGTGTTGAATTTCTTAGTACTTCTTGTATCGAAATCGGCAATGGAGTGTTTATTTTTAAAGGTACACGTCTAGATGCACGACGACACCAAAACAATAGAATTTTTTTGGACAATGGAGTAGCTATTGAACGTAACGTTAATATTGGGTGTTTGGGGAACACTAGCATACACATTGGTCAAGAGACTTTCATTGGTCCTGGCGTTTGTATTGCTGGACCTGGAGACATCAAAATTGGCAAACGCTGTCTCATTGCAGCAAATGCTGGTATCTATGCAAATAACCATAATTTCTCAGACCCGATAGAGCCAATTAAATACCAAGGTATTTCTCGCCAGGGAATTGTCATAGAAGATGATTGCTGGCTAGGACATGGCGTAGCTGTCTTAGACGGAGTCACCATTGGTGAAGGTAGCGTCATTGGTGCAGGAGCAGTTGTTACCAAAGATATCCCCCCGTTCTCAGTCGCTGTGGGGGTACCTGCAAAAGTTATTAAAACCCGGACTAGGAAGGAACTGGTGAACAGCAGAGACTAAGAGATAGCAGCAACTAACAGGCTTTGGGTAAATGCAAAGTCTGTTAGTCAGACATGACGTATCTCACAAAAATATTCCTGAAGATTTATCATATAGTACACCACCTTTTCTTTCATAATATTTAAGTAAATTTCTAAGTAAGTTTATCAAGTAATTGTTTGTCTGATTTTCTGTTATGAAGAATTGTGGTAAACCATTTATTATGAAGTGTAATTTCACAATGAATAGCAAGCAAAGTTTTTTTCGGCGGAAGCATTTACCAGAAAATTTATTGACTAACTTGTTAGGTAATATCCCCACTAGGGTTGTCGGCAGTAACTTACGAAATCTGCTCTATCGTGATATTTTTGCCCGTATTGGTAATTCTGTTTATATTGAAGACGGCGTTAAATTTCTCAACACCTCGTGTATTGATATTGGAAATGAGGTGAAGATTCTACACGGTGTTAGTATCAATGCAAATGGACACCCAAACAATAGAGTTTATCTTGGAGATAAAGTCACCCTTGAGCGTGGCATTGACATCAGGGCAATGAAAGATACCCATATCCACATTGATGAAGGTACATTTATCGGTCCTTATGTTTGCTTGGCAGGTCCAGGAAATATCAAAATAGGCAAGTGGTGTCTTATTGCAGCCCACGTTGGGATATTTGCTAATAATCACATTTTTGATGACCCAACGGAAATTATTGAAAACCAAGGAGTTAGCCGTAAGGGTATTGTAATTGAGGACGACTGTTGGCTAGGACATGCGGTGACTGTATTAGATGGCGTGACTATTGGTAAAGGTAGTGTCATTGGTGCAGGAGCAGTTGTGACTAAAGATATTCCCCCGTTTTCAATAGCTGTGGGGGTACCTGCAAAAGTCGTTAAAAGCCGTAAGGCAAAGGAAGTCCTTTCCTCAAAAGACTAACAGCAAATCTATGTGTCTATTTCCCAACAAATAAGGGACTTCCAAATTAAAAAATATCCAACTTTTTCTTGTGGGAGTGGCATTAACAGTGAACAGTACCAGCCGCAGTTATCAGTTAAATACGAGTGGTCGCGCCTCCCCCACCAAGAGCACCTTTATGCGTTGGTGGCGGTGAGCGCATCCCCCAAAGCGCCCGCCTGACTGACTGATAACTGATAACTGATAACTGATTTAAGCGCCCGTCCTATTAACCGGGCGGGCGGCGACGCCCACCCCACAAGATGAATAATTTATTTCTTGGAAATCCCTAAGTTAAGCGTCTTATAGCGCAATACGCTAGGAATGTGGTTTTCAGCGCCTGATGACATCTGTAGAGACGTAGCCCTTCGGGTTCGCCAGTCGCCTGCGGAGGGTTTCCCTCCCGCAGCGCTGGGCTCACATACTACGTCTCTACAGGCATGGAATTGTCATAAATAATCCTGAACTGAACGATGAGCATTGTGTGGGATACGGAGTAGGTTACATATATTGTTATCAAATCATGACAATAATGTTAAGTTTTTAAACAAAATGTATGTTAATTGTAATAAAAAAATATGATTTTTGAGGAGAATATCGTAGTTCCAACAGCGGAAACGCAAGAAGATGGCTGATTCTAACCTTTAGGGCTCTGATCCTTAAAAAATTCCCTTGGGGATCTTGTCGATTTACAAGGGTTTCCACGCAAAAACAGCAAAAAAGTCCAGAGACAGAAAAGCTGCCATAACCTGTAGAATTTTTAACATTACAATTTGAAAAAATTAATTACGTTACATTCCATGAATTCTTCCACAAACCAAGTTTACCCTGTTATTTGGCACAACGACTCAGTTTCACTGATCGACCAAACCCGCTTGCCTAACGAGTACACATTTGTCGAAATTCACCGTTGCTCAGATATGGCGCAGGCAATTAAAACTATGATTGTCCGAGGTGCGCCTGCGATTGGTGTCGCTGCAGCATACGGAATGTATCTTGGCGCAAGGGAAATTGAAACTAACAACCGCGATGAGTTTTTGAACAGCTTGGAGAAAGTGGCACAACTGTTGCGTTCTACTCGTCCGACAGCGGTGAACTTATTTTGGGCAATTTCACGGATGATGAAAACCGCCTACGAATCTCTTGGAACAATAGAAGACATCAAACAAACTCTCTTGCATACTGCCCAAACGATCAACGCGGAAGATTTGCAAACTTGTTATGCGATCGGCGACAATGGCTTGGCAGTCTTGCCTCAAACTCCAGAAAAATTAACAATTTTGACACATTGTAACGCAGGAGCATTAGCAACCGCAGGTTACGGTACGGCTTTGGGTGTTGTGCGTTCTGCTTTTCGAGAAGGGCGTTTAGCGCGGGTGTTCGCAGACGAAACTCGTCCTCGCTTGCAAGGTGCAAAACTAACGACATGGGAATGTGTCCAAGAAGGCATTCCAGTCACATTAATTACTGATAGCATGGCGGCTCATTGCATGAAGCAGGGTTTGATTGATCTTGTAGTTGTTGGCGCTGACAGAATTGCGGCTAACGGAGACACAGCAAACAAAATTGGTACGTATAGTTTAGCACTCGTAGCTAAGGCGCATAACGTTCCTTTTTATGTTGCTGCACCCCTTTCCACCGTTGATTTTTCTTTATCCAGCGGTAAGGAAATTCCCATTGAGGAACGCAATCCAGAGGAAATATACAAAGTCGGCGACACCATCCTCACACCAAATAGCGTAGAGTTTTACAATCCAGCTTTTGATGTCACACCAGCTGAACTGATTGCAGCAATTATCACAGAGAATGGGGTGTTTGCTCCAGGGGAGTTAGCAAACTCTCGGGTCAAGCAAGTTGCTTAACCGCAATTTTTATGATCGTTGAAGTCAAACAAAGCCTGCGCTCACAAACAGTAGACAAGGTTTGGGCGCAGGTCTCCCTATTGCTGTATCTAAGAGTCAGTGAAGTACCCACCACTAATTCGGAGTACCGAATATAGTGGGGGCTTCCTGTCTCACAGGTCGATGCCACGTTGGGAATGTCACTTTGGGACATCCGGGACTAAACCCGGTGATGGTCTTACTCGTCCTCTCTACTCTTGCGAGCTTTATCTAGTACTTGTTCATTCCAACCGCTTCTAGGCAAGACAACTACGAGTTGGCAAGTATTAGAACCCAGGCAGCCGCCCTCCTTCCGAAGGCAGTAAAACTTTTTTGTACATTCCTGTGTGGCTTATCTTTTACCGCAGGGCGTAACCGATGCGTACCAGTGACCGGAATCTTTCCCTCTTTCTCTCGCACAAGCGTCTTGGCAAGCATCCTTTCTGCTACTGTCGCCGTTTGTTGTGAGTCGAGTGGGTGGGTCGCAACCACTTATATAATACAACGTCCTTTCGTTTTATTCCGGGGAGATTGACAACTCCTCATGCATCTTTTCCCGCACTTTCCCGTGAAAAGTATAGGTCAAAGATGCAATCGTCGCTGTCCGCCTTCTTCAATCCCGGCGCGCTCACGGAGTACCGCTATAGCGCGGGACGAGGGGGCGATGAGTTAAGAATACAATTTATCCCCAGTCGCTGAATCAAATACAAATAACTTATCTAGATCTAATTTTAGAGAAAGGCGATCGCCCGGATGAGGACGCACATCTGCACCCGTCTGAATATTCAGCATCACACTCGAACCTGGTAAACCCCCACGAATCAACGTTTCTCGCCCCAGAGGTTCCACCACCTTCACCTCAACCACCAGTTCTCCCAACTCTTGGCGCTCTTGGCGTCTTGGCGGTTCATTTAAATAAATATCCTCCGGACGAATTCCCAAATCAAAACTTTGCCCCGGCGCAGGGCGCAAACTCTCCCGCATAGAATCAGGACAAGGTAACACCTGACCACCCACATCAAAACTATCACCAGTGAATTTGGCAGGTAGAATATTCATTGGAGGATTACCCAAGAAAGTTGCCACCATGCGGTTAGCTGGTTGGGAATAGATAGTTTGGGCTTCGCCGATTTGTTGAATTCGTCCCCGGTTGAGAACTACAATCTTGTCAGCCAAAGTCATCGCTTCAACTTGGTCATGAGTGACATAGACAGTCGTAATTTCCAATTCCTGATGCAGCTGTTTCAACTCTGCTCGCGTATCATCTCGCAATTGGGCATCTAAATTAGACAAAGGTTCATCCAACAAAAACACTTGTGGTTGACGGGCTATTGCTCTTCCTAATGCAACCCGTTGCTGCTGTCCGCCAGAAAGTTGTTTGGGTTTGCGATCCAACAGATGTTCCAAAGAAAGCGATCGCGCCACAGCCATCACTCTTTCTTGAATCACTTTGGCGTCAATTTTCCGCATCTGCAACCCAAAAGCAATGTTTTGCGCCACCGTCATGTGAGGATATAAAGCGTAGTTTTGAAACACCATCGCCACATCTCGCTGTCGGGCTGGGATATTGTTAACTTGCCTATCCCCAATGTAAAGTTTGCCAGAGGTGACAGTTTCCAAACCAGCGATGCTTCGCAAAATAGTAGACTTACCACAACCAGAAGGTCCCACTAGCACCCAAAACTCACCATCGGGAATTTCAAAAGAAATGTCCTCGATCGCGGTGACGTTATTAAATCTACGCTTAATACTTTCTAGACGAACGCTTGCCATTTTGGGATTTGTCCTTTCTCAGTAATGACTAATTCCAAGCAGGGTGAGAGAGTAAAGAAGCAATGACTCGCACTCCACGCAGTTGGTTAGACAGAGGTAAGTGTCCCCGGGGAGCGTTGAGGTTCCAGGTAAACTCGTTAGGATACCGCGTCCAGTTATTGCCTTTTTTCCAACCAATTTTCGTCCAAAGATTCTCCCAGTTTTTACCCAGCCCCAGCCAAATTTCTCGCTGTACACTAAAGCCAAATTTCCCTTCTGAGTGAACTAACCACAGGCTGTTGATGGTTTTGAGATCCGTGATTGGGAAATTTTCTACTTCGGTAAAGTACAACCATTTTCTTTGCACCGCCGCTGATCCTGCTAGTTCACACATTTTTTGGAGAGTCATGCGATCGGCTGCTTGAAAATCTTGAGTTGCAAGTAGCTGTTGCAGCGGGCTGTAATCAATACCACCGTCTGAGGTTAGAGGTACAATCCCAAAAGGGAAATAACTTTGCAAAAATTCTTTTGCCTTGGGTGAATCAGAGTTATACAGAACCTGGTATGCTTTGCCATCTACCGAAGTTGCCGGATTTTCTCTACGTTCAAATAAAAATTCCATCAGCACATCCAAGCCCGTATCTCCCAAATTCGCTAACTGTGGGATCACCTGCTGTTGGACGCCAATAGACCCAGCGACTAACGGTTGGCGGAGGGAGTCGATGTCATTAGCAGTGCCTGATACAATCAATGGGTCTGTCATGCCATTTCTCGTGGAATGCAATTGGGTGAATAAGCTATTGGCTATCAGATGTTGTGGACGGATGTTGCACTGATAGCGAAGAGTAGTTTACAGGAAATTGCCAAGAATGCCCACTCATTCTTTTTACATTTACTAGGTAAATGGGTGTCGGTACATTTTTGAATTTTAAATTTTGAGTTTTGAATCAATTTTCTTTAAACTTGTACGAGTGCAATGCCTTCCCCTACCTCCTGCCACCTAATCCGTTTCTTCATACCCAGTCAACATAGTTACTTACCTAACAGTGGGATTCTAACACTGCCAACTCTTACTCAGTCACCGAAAATCAAAGAGCGGAAGCCCCTAAATTCTATTTATGGGGATGAAGCTCGACGTGCAAGAAGATTGCACGCCAAACTTATCCTTAAACTCCCGTTGCCGGGAAACCCTTTCGGGTAAAGTTTGCCTCGCTAATCTTTAGAGTCGGCATATCCAAACGACACTAGCTTAACTCCCATAAACTTGTTTAATCGTCTGGTTCCAGAGCTACAAACTGGCAAGCATTTGTAGGTGGGACTTTTAGCACTTTCTCTAAACGTAGTCCAGTAAAGGACTGAAGCTGGTCAGGTTGCGTTAACCACAAGCCCCCGAATTTATTCGTGGGGTTTGCACTCAACTAGGAGTTCCTGACGCTGATGGTCATCTCTGTTGGTCGCGCCATAATATTTTGCTATATATTCAAAGAGTACACTAATAAAGCGTGCAAGCTATCAGATAGCAATGCTTTAGCCTAATTGCATGCACGTGTACCCAGGATGCAAATACGGGAAAGAAAAGCTCTGCGCCTCATCAACCTGATAAATTTATCAAAACTTCTTAAAAGACACAGCAAAATCTGCTAGCCTTCCAAACATAACTCTTTCTCCTTTGGGAGATAAATCCGAAGGGTAGTATGTTGCAGCGTAGCCATCAGGAGTGATTAATGTACGACAAAATTACCCCCCCTACAACAGGAGCAAAAATTACCTTCAAGAACGGGGAGCCGATTGTTCCTGACAACCCGATTATCCCTTTTATTCGAGGCGACGGCACGGGGATAGATATTTGGCCTGTTACCCAAAAAGTACTTGATGCTGCGGTAGAAACGGCATACAAGGGCAAGCGGAAGATCAGTTGGTTTAAGGTTTATGTTGGTGATGAAGCTTGCGACTTATACGGAACATATCAGTATTTACCTCAGGACAGTTTGACGGCAATTAAAGAATATGGTGTTGCCATCAAAGGACCTTTAACAACCCCGATTGGCGGTGGTATACGTTCCCTCAATGTTGCCTTGCGGCAAATTTTTGACCTTTATGCCTGCGTACGTCCTTGCCGTTACTATGCAGGTACGCCCTCACCTCATAAAAACCCAGAAAAACTTGATGTGATTGTCTATCGGGAAAATACCGAAGATATTTACTTAGGAATTGAGTGGCGACAAGGAAGCGAAATAGGCGATCGCCTGATTTCCATCCTGAACAACGAACTGATTCCCGCCACACCTGAACACGGTAACAAGAGAATTCCTTTAGACTCAGGGATTGGCATTAAACCGATCAGCAAAAAGGGTTCCCAGCGTTTGGTACGACGTGCCATCAAACACGCCTTGCAACTGCCCAAAAATAAGCAGATGGTGACCTTGGTGCATAAAGGCAACATCATGAAGTACACCGAAGGCGCTTTCCGCGATTGGGGTTACGAACTGGCAACCAGCGAGTTTCGCAGTCAAACCATCACTGAAAGGGAATCTTGGATTTTGAGTAACAAGGAGAACAACCCCGATATCTCCTTGGAAGAAAACGCCCGACTGATTGACCCAGGGTTTAATGCTTTAACCGAAGAAAAGCAAGCTCAAATTGTCAAGGAGGTCGAAACAGTTCTTAACTCAATTTGGTTAACTCACGGTCATGGTCAGTGGAAAGACAAGGTGATGGTCAATGACCGAATTGCCGACAGTATCTTCCAACAAATCCAAACCAGACCGGATGAGTATTCCATTCTGGCGACGATGAATTTGAATGGTGATTACTTGTCTGATGCAGCCGCAGCGATTGTTGGCGGGCTGGGAATGGGACCAGGGGCAAATATTGGTGATCAATGTGCCATTTTTGAAGCCACCCACGGGACTGCACCTAAACACGCAGGGTTAGATAGGATAAATCCTGGTTCGGTGATTTTATCCGGTGTGATGATGCTGGAGTATTTGGGTTGGCAAGAAGCGGCTGATTTGATTAAGAAAGGTTTAGGGGATGCGATCGCCAACCGTCAAGTCACTTACGACTTAGCGCGTTTGTTGGAACCGCCAGTCGAAGCCTTAAGGTGTTCTGAATTTGGCGAGGCGATTATTAAGCACTTTAGTTAGTGCATTGCTCAAATGCTAGTCTCTCCCCCACTGGGAGGGACTAAACTACATAATCTCGTCTCCACTTAATATAAGCGTGTGGAAGTTCGTAGTGAGGACTTTAGTCCTCTTTATCCACAAAGCAAAAGCTCTTGTTTTTACTACAAATAACTTTTATTATGAACAATTAAGGGAAATGATATAAGCCCTACAACTCCTTAGAGGAAACGTTTTCTTTAATGAAACGGTGGATCAAGCGGCAAGGCCAACAAAAAGCTCCACACAGACTTACCGAGGCAATAGCGGCGACAACTCGCCAACTCGGGCTAGTTGGAGTGGCTGAGTCTGTTGAGTGGTCTTGTATGCCTTTAGCTAGCTCTGGTGCTGAATGAGATAGTTGACTGGCTGTAGTGACCCCTTCAATCGCCGCTCCAATGAGATAAGCTACCAGGGCAATTCCTAGCCAGTGATTTATCATGTTGTAGTGGTTAAACTCTCTTGAAGATTCTTAGCAGTGAGCAATCATTCAATTTGTTGCGTTAAGTTAATGATTGCCTTGCCCAAAGGATAGCCGACCTTCAGCCGTGTCGCGAATCAGAGGCAGTTTAGATTTGATGTAAGTATTGAGGCTGCCATCTGTTTGCGCGTCAAGCCCCTGCTTGGCTTTTAACTGCTGGAGGAGTAATTGTACTAAAGCAGCATCGTCAAACTGGAGCAAGGTTGTGACTTGGGTAGACTCGATTACCGCCCAGATTTGTTGGATCATTTTGGCTGTTATCATGAGTCTTTGACCTTTAGATGAAATTTAAGACTTTCTTTATAATGACACAATTTTGCAATTCGTGCTTAGTTTTTTCTCAGGATTAATCAATCAACACAACCAAACACACCTTAGGAGTGGTTGTGTTGCAAAAAGTGGCAGCGTTTGAGCAGACGATAGTTATGCTTAGTATGGGCAAATATAGTCGAGCGAATTCGTCCACTGTCTAAAAGTTAAGTGGCTTAAGCCCTGTCGTTATTTCTTGCAAGCAATAATATCTCTGAGTCAAGCAGTTTCCTAAATTCCGCCAATCAGGCGAATACCTCCGACTGCCAATGTTGAGACAGTCATTTCTGACCTTTAAGAGCCTTTCTAAAGTTTTGACGATAGGATTTACTTGTCATAAACAAAGCTGGCCACAATAAAGCTAGACCAAGACGATTAGGCAAAGTTCGCTGGAAGTTAGTCCGGTTAAATCCACTCAAGAACTTCCAGATACCACCTGCATAAACCACCACTAACCCAAAAATGACTAATTCCATTCAGCACAACTCCACAAGCAATTGGTTACAATTTGAGTTAAGCTTTACCTACACCATATTGGCACTTCATAACGACATCGAAAAACAATCTCGCTCTTCCAAAAAGTTAGCAGAGGCAGAAACCGCTGGTAAACAGTTTGGCTACTGTTGTCTTCGCTATCGTAGTGAGTTGATACATCGTTATATCAAGTTTAGAGTAGCTCATTGCATTATAGCTATCTACCCTTCAGTCCTTAAGCAGCAGACAAAGAAAGTCAAAAATAAAAACTAAAAAACTCTTTTAACTTTTAGTGACTGTACAAATGCGCCAAAACGCGTCTGTACACCTTTGTCCTTGTTGATTTTGTACAGATAAACAGGGTAGTGTGACGAGTAGATATTATCAATCCTGACCAGATGCATCTTGCGAAAGTTCCCTAAACTTGAAGATCCATAGGAGACTAAAGAAAATACATCTCATTTTATGGATATTAACCCAGCAAGTGGTGCAAATAGCTAAGGAGGATTTATGCGTGCAGTACTGATGGCAGGAGGTTCAGGAACGCGGCTTCGTCCGCTCACTTGTGACCTGCCCAAACCAATGGTTCCCATTCTAAATAGACCAATTGCCGAACATATCATCAATCTTCTCAAACGGCATCAAATTACAGAAGTCATTGCTACATTGCATTATTTACCTGATGCCATGCGAGATTACTTTCAAGATGGCAGCGACTTTGGCGTGCAAATGACTTATGCCGTAGAAGAAGACCAGCCTTTGGGTACCGCAGGTTGCGTAAAAAATATTGCTGAACTTCTTGACGACACCTTTTTAGTAATTAGCGGCGATAGCATAACCGATTTCGACCTGACAGCAGCAATTGAATTTCATAAACAAAAAAAGTCAAAAGCGACTTTGGTTTTGACTCGTGTCCCCAACCCAATTGAGTTTGGGGTGGTGATTACGGATGAAGAAAATCGGATTAACCGATTTTTAGAAAAACCCTCTACGAGTGAAATTTTTTCCGACACCGTTAACACTGGTACTTACATTCTAGAACCAGAAGTATTGGAATACTTACCGGCAAACCAAGAATCTGACTTCTCGAAAGAGTTATTCCCTCTGCTTTTGGCAAAGAATGAGCCAATGTATGGTTACATTGCTCAAGGTTATTGGTGCGATGTCGGTCACTTAGATGCCTATCGCGAAGCTCAGTATGATGGATTACATAAGAAAGTCAAACTTGACTTTGCTTATAAAGAAGTTTCGCCTGGGTTGTGGGTAGGTCAAAACACTTATATCGACCATACAGCCGAGATTGAAGCCCCAGCAGTCATTGGGGATAATTGCCGCATTGGGGCAAGAGTACAGATTGAAGCCGGAACTGTCATCGGAGACAATGTTACTATTGGCGCTGACGCTAATCTGAAGCGTCCGATTGTTTGGAATGGAGCAATCATCGGCGACGAAGCACATCTGAGTGCTTGTGTTATTTCCCGTGGTGCGCGTGTAGACCGTCGCGCTCATATCTTGGAAGGCGCTGTGGTTGGTTCGCTTTCGACTGTGGGAGAAGAAGCTCAAATTAGCCCGTTTGTGCGCGTTTGGCCCAGTAAAAAGATTGAGTCTGGGGCAATTTTGAACATTAACTTGATTTGGGGTAACACCGCGCAACGCAATTTATTTGGGCAACGAGGTGTCCAAGGACTCGCTAATATCGATATTACCCCAGAATTTGCCGTCAAGTTGGGAGCAGCATACGGTTCCACCTTGAAGCCGGGTTCTCGAATCACAGTTTCCCGCGACCAGCGCAATGTTTCTCGCATGGTTACGCGGTCATTAATTGCTGGTTTGATGTCAGTAGGTATCGATATTCAGAACCTAGACGCCACAGCGCTCCCAATCGCTCGCACAGTGATACCCACAATGTCGGTGGCCGGCGGAATTCACGTGCGGGTGCATCCAGACCGCCCTGACTACATCCTGATTGAGTTCCTGGATAGCAAGGGAATCAACATCACCAAATCCTTGGAAAAGAAAATCGAAGGGGCTTATTTCAAGGAAGATATGCGGCGATCGCAAATCCATGAAATTGGCAATGTTGCCTACCCCAGCCAAGTGATGGATCGATACTGCACTGCTTTTGAGAAACTTTTGCATATTGATACAATTCGTAACAGTCGGGCAAAAGTCGTCATTGACTATGTTTATTCGGTATCTGGTGCAGTCTTGCCGCAAATGTTAGATAATTTTGGTGCTGATGCGGTGGTACTGAATGCCAGTCTGAATAAAACTGCTATGTCCACAGCCGACCGCGAAGCGCTTCTGACTCAGTTGGGTCATGTGGTCGAAGCTTTGAAAGCTAATTTCGGCGTCCAGGTTTCGGCGAATGGAGAACAGTTGATTTTGGTTGATGAATCTGGCATTCCTATTCGTGGGGAAATGTTAACAGCGCTGATGGTAGATATGATGTTAACAGCTCACCCCAGAGGAACTGTGGTCGTACCAGTTCATGCTTCTAGTAATGTAGAACAAATTGCCCGTCGTCACGACGCTAAAGTAATTCGCACGAAGGCAAACCCTACAGCATTAATGGAAGCTTGTCAGAAAAATTCCAATGTGGTGTTGGGAGGTAGTGGCGACATTGGCTTTATTTTCCCACAGTTGCATCCAGGATTTGATGCTATGTTCTGTGCTGCCAAGCTGATTGAAATGCTCACGATACAAGAGCGTTCTCTCGCCACTGTACGCTCAGAATTGCCGCGTGTGATTCACAAAGCTCATACAATACGTTGCCCCTGGACTGTCAAGGGAGCGCTGATGCGTTACTTGGTAGAAACTCACCCAGCTCAAAACTTGGAGTTAATTGACGGGGTGAAAATTTGTCAACCTTATGATGACAGTTGGGTGTTGGTGTTACCAGATGCTAGCGAACCAATTGTACATTTGTATGCTAACAGTAACGATCGCGACTGGGTTGATGAATCATTAAGACAATACCGCGCTCGCGTGCAGGCGTTTGTGGAAAGAGAACAGGAGCAAGTGGTTGCTGAGGTGTAATTCGTTCTAAACTTAACAGAGCAGGAGGAAACCCAATATGCTGCAAGCATATTGGGTTTTGTTGTTGGTTCTAGTTTTATTAACGGTTAATTTGGATGATTCCAACATGGTTTCGGCAATTAACAATAATAACTATAGGTTTTTTCAGCACTACATTTAATACTTGTAACCTAAAAGCATCAGCCCAAATAAACCCCGATAATTCTCTTGGTGTTGAAGGCTCTCGTGTCAATTCCTCGGTCGAAAGAGAGATTATTGAAGGTGGTGCAATTCGTAGTGCTAACCTATTTCACAGTTTTACTGATTTCAACGTTGGCACACAACAGCAAGTTTATTTTGCCAATCCCAACGGAATTCAAAATATTATTAACAGAGTTACAGGGAAAAATTCCTCCCAAATTTTAGGAACTTTAGCTGTATTGGGTAATGCCAATTTATTTTTAATGAATCCAAATGGGATTATTTTTGGAGAAAATGCTCGTTTAGATGTGGGCGGTTCGTTTATAGCTTCCACAGCCGATAGTTTTGTATTTGACAATGGTTTTAACTTCAGTAGTTCTAATCCCCAAGCACCACCACTACTCACAATTAATGTTCCTATAGGTTTGCAATTTCAAAGAGCAAACAAGAGTGGAATTACTGTTAACGGTTCTAATTTAACAGTCCCTACAGACAAAACTCTAGGACTGGTCGGATGAGATATTACCATAAATGGTGGCAGAATATCCGCTGGTGGTAATGCATTTGTGCTTGTTCAAGGGTTTCCAGTCCCCAGCACACCAGGAGGAAAAATTGAATTGGGTAGTGTCCTTCAGGGTGAAGTGACTCTGACTCCTGGGGACAGAGGTTTCAGTTTAGGTTATACCAAGGTGCCAAACTTGAGGCAAAGGTGTTAAGAAGGCAGAAGTACGAAGGCAGAAGGCAGAAGGCGTCCCCACGAATGAATTCGGGGGATTTAATAAAGTTGCTACGCGTTTATTTTTCTCCATAAATAAATTCAGGGGCTTTAAACCTTATGGCAGAGAACAGAGGACTTATTTTTGTATCAAAGCTTACCTTCTTTCCTTCTGCCCTCTGCCCTCTGCCCTCTGCCTTTCTTCGGTAATTTAACCGTCAATGCTGACTCAGTGGAGTTACAAAGCAGCAATCCGCTCACCATCTATGATTTTGTTACTATTAGAACAGTATTAGCTACTGGTACTTTTAGTGACGGAGATGCTGGTGATTTAACGATTAACACCCGCTCCTTAGTGATACGAGAACAGGCAGGAATTCTCGCGGGTACAATAAATAAAGGTCGAGGTGGAAACATTACCGTTAATGCCTCTGAAGGTGTGGATATCACTGGACACGAGACCCTTATTATACCAGAAGTAGGAAATGCCCCTGCTAATACTGGAATCAGAGCAAGTACCTACCGAACCGATCAAGCCGGAGATGTACGGGTGAGAACACCTAGTTTGCGACTGCAAGATGGTGCCCAAATGACAGTGAGTAATTTTGGTTCAGGTAGGAGTGGGGTTATAGAAATTAATGCTGGTTTAGTGGAAGTTAGGGGTAGTTCACCCGATGGAGGTCTCAGCAAAAGTAGCATATCTGCATTCAATGCTGGGCTTTTGGGCAGAGGAGTGGGAGGAAGTATCAACATCAATGCAGATAAGTTAATTGTCCGAGATGCAGGTAGGGTGAATGCAGAAAGTCGGGGAAATGGCGATACAGGCAACTTACAGATGACTGCCAAGGAAATTTTACTTGATAATGGTGGGAGATTGATAGCTGCAACGGTAGAGGGAGAACGGGGAAATATTTTCCTGAACGCAGATAGCATAATTATGCGACGTGGCAGTAACATTACTACCAATGCCACAGGAAATAATACAGTTGGTGGCAATATTAGAATTAACACCGATGTTTTAGCAGCTTTGGAAAATAGCCACATCACCGCCAATTCCACTCATTTTCGTGGTGGTAATATTATCAACACTCAAGGGCTTTTTGGTACAGCTTTGCGAGTGCAACCTACCCCCAACAGCGACATCACCGCGACAGGTAAAAATTCATTCGACTTTGCTGACAAGCTAAACTCGATGGCTAGACAAGCCGCGGCAGAAAGAACAGCCTTCGCAATTAAAAGATTCTTTGATAATTGCAAAGCTAAAAAACCTGGTAAAAAAGGGTATTCCAGGTTTCAAAAGAACAACCGCTCAGTTGAGTACAAGACGAGCGGATGGAAGCTTTCAGAAGACCGTAAGCGCATTACTTTTGGTGATAAATGCAATATTGGTCAAATGAAGTTAATAGGAACCTGGGATTTGCATTTTTACCAAATCAAGCAGATTAAACGAGTCAGAATAGTTAAGCGTTCTGATGGCTATTACGTTCAATTTTGCGTAGATGCAGAACGTAATATTGATATTCAGCCTACAGGTAAAACCATAGGCTTGGATGTCGGGCTAAACCATTTCTATACTGACTCTTCTGGTAATGCTGTAGACAATCCAAGGTATTTACGTAAGTCCGAAAAATCATTAAAAAGGCTACAAAAAAGAGTTAGCCGCAAAAACAAAGGTTCTAATAATCGCAAAAAGGCTATTAACCGTCTTGGTAGAAAACACTTGAAAGTGTCACGTCAGCGCAAAGACAACGCTATTAAGCAAGCGTTGTGCGTGGTTAAATCTAACGATTTAGTGGCGTTTGAGAAACTCATCGTGAAAAACATGGTTAAAAATAGCCGATTAGCTAAGTCGATTAGTGATGTTAGTTGGTCTTTGTTTACCCAATGGCTAGAGTATTTTGGCAAAGTGTATGGTCGTGTTGTAGTGCCTGTCGCGCCGCAATTCACCAGTCAAAACTGCTCATCTTGTGGTGAAACCGTGAAAAAATCACTGTCTGTGCGTACCCATGTTTGCAAATGTGGATGCGTGCTAGACCGTGACCACAACGCGGCAATCAACATACTAAACAAGGCGCTAAAGCAAACTGGCTACGATTTAAATACGGTGGGGCGCACCGAAATTCACGCTTGGGGAGAGATGTCCCTCTACTCAGATTTGGTAACAAGTTTGAGCAAGGACACTCGTTGAGCCAAGAATCCCCACCCTTAGGCTCTGCCAGGGTGGGGAGCGTCAAGGAAATATCGCTTGCTCAGTTTCAGGGTCAAAAAAGTGAATTTTTTCTAGTGCTAAAGATAACCAAAGTTGTTCGCCGACACGCACAAAACGCTCTGGAGGAACTCGCACTTGCACTTCGTTTGCCCCAAAAGCAGATTTCTGAAAACCTGGTTCGAGAAGCCGTGTAGAGAGATATGTATCATTTCCAAGATTCTCTACTAATTCCACTTGGACTGGTAGATTTTTATTTGCAGCGACGCTCAAAATTAAGTGTTCCGGGCGAATACCTAAAATGAGGGTTTGCCCATCGTATTTTTGCAAAGCATTACCCCAAATTTCTGGTAAGGTGAGGCGAAAATCACCATTGGTAATCAGCTGGGGAGCATGGAACTGCACAGGGATAAAATTCATGGGTGGTGAACCAATAAATTCAGCCACAAAGCGGTTTGCTGGACGATTGTAAAGTTCCAACGGCGGCGCAACTTGTTGCAATTGACCGTGATTGAGGATTGCAATGCGATCGCCCATCGTCATAGCTTCGGTTTGATCGTGCGTTACATAAATCGTCGTCACACCCAACGAGCGTTGGAGTTTCACAATTTGGGCGCGGGTTTCGGCGCGGAGTTTGGCATCTAAGTTAGAAAGCGGCTCATCCATTAAAAATACTTGAGGATTACGCGCGATCGCTCTTCCCAATGCGACTCTTTGCCTTTGTCCACCAGATAGTTGCTTGGGTAGGCGATTTAACAGCGGTTCAATTTGCAACAGTTGCGCAACAGTACGCACTCGCTCATGCACCACCCGTTCTTTGTTAGAAATATACCTCAGTCCCTTAGGTAGCGCCCTTGTCATCCCCACCAACAAGTTTTCAGCCCAATTACGAAGATGGGATGAGGAGGATGAGGAGGATGAGGGGGATGAGGGGGATGAGGGGGATGAGGAGGATGAGGAGGGTTTTAGTTCCTGATCTTCCCCAGTTTTGAGGGAACGGCGTCGCAGTCCAAAAGCGATGTTGTCATAAACTGTCATGTGGGGATACAAAGCGTAATTTTGAAACACCATGGCGATGTCTCGTTCCTTGGGGGGTAAATCATTGACTAGGCGATCGCTCACCCAAATATTGCCTCCTGTCATCGCTTCCAACCCAGCAATTAACCGCAGCAGGGTGCTTTTTCCACAACCGGAAGGTCCCACCAGCACCATAAATTCACCATCTGCTACCGTTAGGTTAATCCGCCGTAAAACATTGACACTTTCCCCACGCTGAACAATATCGCTTTGCTTTCCAGATTTGAGAGATTGTGTTTGAGATGCAACACCTTCCCCTTTACGAGGGGGAAAACTTTTATAAACGTTTTCTAAAATAACTTGCGCCACGAGAATTTAAGATAACTGTATAAGATAACTGTAATAGTCATCAGTCATTAGTCAGAAGTTATGAATTTACAAAAGACTAACGACAAATAACAGACGTTTAGCGCCCATGATACACGCTTGAAGAGAATACGAAAAGGTAAAGGCGAGTACTCTACCTCACGTTGCGTTCTAACAACGAGCGGTTCTGGTGAGGGAATTGCTTAGTTTCACTCATCCGTCGTCAGAAGCAATACCACAATCTACCTTTCCCCCCTTATCAGCTGTGCCAGCTAGCCCTAAACTGTAGGTGAGAGTTGAAAGGCAGTCGGGAGAAATAAGAGTGAAAAGAGTTTTGGCAATAATCCTTGGAGGGGGTGCAGGTACCCGCCTTTATCCGCTCACCAAACTACGTGCAAAACCAGCTGTACCTGTAGCAGGGAAGTATCGCTTAATCGATATCCCTGTTAGTAACTGTATAAATTCCGAAATATTCAAAATTTACGTTCTGACTCAATTCAACTCGGCTTCCCTAAACCGCCATATTGCCCGTACATACAACTTTTCTGGCTTTACAGAGGGTTTTGTGGAAGTCTTAGCTGCACAGCAAACGCTAGAAAACCTCAACTGGTTTCAAGGTACAGCTGATGCGGTTCGCCAATACCTGTGGCTGATGGAAGAATGGGACGTAGATGAATACCTCATCCTCTCAGGTGATCACCTGTATCGCATGGATTACCGTCAGTTCGTACAACGTCACAGGGAAACAGGAGCTGATATTACTCTCTCGGTGCTACCCATTGATGAACGCCGCGCTTCTGACTTTGGTTTAGTGAAAATTGATCAGTCCGGTAGGATCATCAATTTCAGCGAAAAACCCAAAGGTGACGCTTTAACCAAAATGCGCGTCGATACGACTGTGCTGGGATTAACACCAGAACAGGCTCAAGAACAGCCCTACATCGCCTCGATGGGGATTTATATCTTTAAAAAAGATGTTTTGACTAAGCTGTTGAGAGAAGGTTCACGGACTGATTTTGGCAAAGAAATTATTCCTGAGGCCTCAGCAGATCACAACGTTCAAGCCTACTTATATGATGGTTACTGGGAAGACATTGGAACAATCGAAGCATTTTATCATGCAAATTTAGCACTGACTGAGCAACCTCATCCGCCCTTTAGCTTCTACGATGAACAAGCGCCAATTTATACCCGCGCTCGTTACTTACCACCGAGTAAACTCTTAGATTGCCAAATCACAGAATCGATGATTGGTGAGGGTTGCATTCTGAAAAAGTGCCGTATTGAACATTCGGTGTTGGGAGTGCGATCGCGCGTTGAAGCTGGCTGCGTTATCCAAGATTCTCTGATCATGGGGGCAGATTTTTATCAACCCTTCGCTGAACGCCAGTCAGACTGCAAAACTAACGAAGTGACTTTGGGTATTGGTGCTAACACCACAATTCGTCGTGCCATTATCGACAAAAATGCTCGCATTGGCTGTGATGTGCAAATTATCAACAAAGACAACGTCCAAGAAGCTGAGCGTGAAAATCTAGGCTTCCACATTAAAAATGGTATTGTTGTCGTGCTGAAAAATGCCGTCATAGCCGATGGAACGATAATTTAGTCATCAGTCATTAGTCTTTAGTTAATGGTTAGTAGGCGCGTAGTTAGTAGGCACGTGGCTAGTGGTTATTAGAACAACTATTAACCATCAACTACCAAATGTAGAGACGCGCCATGGCGCGTCTCTACAACTAATGACACAGGACAAAGGACAGATGCCTCACTTAATTTTGTTAATTGGTCTTCCTGGTAGCGGGAAGTCCACTTTGGCAAAGCAATTGCTAACAGAATGCCCTTGGAGGCGACTGATTTCTACGGATGCTATCCGGGGGCAACTGTTTGGCAATGAAGCTCTTCAGGGACCTTGGCTGCTGATTTGGCGGCAAATTCAGCGGCAATTTCAACAAGCCGTAGCTGCAGGTGGTACAACAATTTACGACGCTACCAATGCCCAGCGACGCCATCGCCGCGAAGTTATCGCCCAAGCGCGCGAAGTTGGCTTCACTCACATTACCGGAGTATGGGTAAGAACCCCAATATGGCTGTGTTTAGCACGCAACAAAAAACGGGAACGTAAAGTCCCAGAAGACGTCATCTTGCGTATGTATCGTCAACTTCGCGATGCCCCTCCAACCTTAGAGGAAGGGTTTGATAATTTTATTTGCTGTACCCCGGAAGTTCAGGAGTACGGGAATTGCGCTCGTCAGGTGAGCAAGAACCGCACTTGAATTTCTTTAAGATTTGATAATTTAATATCAGAGTGTATGTACTGGAATTATATCTGATGTACTATCTCGACTTTAATATTAAAAAAAATATAACGGAAATTTTTAGAGGAGGCTGGTAGATGGCTGCAACTGACTTCAAGGATTATTACGCAACTTTAGGCGTTAGTAAAACTGCCAGTCCAGAAGAAGTTAAACAAGCCTTTCGTAAATTAGCCCGAAAATATCACCCTGATGTTAACCCAGGCAATAAACAAGCCGAGGCACGCTTCAAGGAAATTAACGAAGCATACGAAGTTTTGTCAGACGCCGACAAACGCAAAAAGTACGACCAATTTGGTCAATATTGGAAACAAGCGGCTGAAGGTGGCTTCCCGTCAGGTGCTGGTGTTGACATGGGTGGTTTTGACTTCAGCCAGTATGGTACTTTTGATGAATTTATCAATGAGTTATTAGGGCGCTTTGGAGGCGCTAGCCCACGCGGTGGGCGGCAAAGTTATTACCGCACTAGCACTGGTGCACCTGGTGGTTTTAACAACTTTAATGATTTTGGTTTTCAAGATGTAGGTACTGCTGGCGCTACTCAAGATAGCGAAGCCGCGATCGCCCTAACTTTTTCCGAAGCATTTCATGGTGTACAAAAGCACCTAAATCTTGGTAACGAGGTCATAGATGTCCGCATCCCCGCAGGTGCCAAACCTGGCAGTCGTCTGCGCGTAAGAGGCAAAGGACCAGTCAGCCCTTTTACGCAACAACGTGGCGATTTATATCTAAAAGTCGAACTTCAACCGCACTCTTTCTTCCAGTTTGAGGGCGAGAACTTGGTATGCGAAATACCAATTACGCCTGACGAAGCCGTTTTAGGAGCCTCAGTTGAAGTACCCACACCCGATGGTGCAGTTACGGTGAAACTTCCTGTGGGAGTGCGTTCTGGTCAATCCCTGCGCTTACGTGGCAAAGGCTGGCCTCAACCTCGCACTGGACGTGGTGACTTGTTGGCGAAGGTTGCAATTGTACCACCAAAAGACCTCAGTCCACAGGAGCGCGAATACTATGAAAAAATCCGCGCTGCGCGTACTTTCAATCCCCGCAGTCATTTACAGCAGGTGAAGCTTTAAGGATTTTGCATTGAGATTTGTTAGTTGTAGAGACGCGCCCTAACGCGTCTCTAAATTATTATTTATGAGTTTTTAAACTGGGATTAGGGATTAGGGATTAGGGTAAGGTGCGAGTATTGTCCAGTCCCGAGTCCCGAGTCCCCAGTACCTAGTAAAGAGTCAAGCGAGGGGCGTTCCTCCCCCAAGGGATGCGCGAATCTGGTTGGGGACTTCGAGGCGCGGGTGTTAATTTGGCTCCTACTTATGCGGTTTGTTATGCTGTGGCTGAACGGGGAAAAATGGCTAAGAATCATATAGAACTTAGAAGAAAGAGATACTTCAAGCTCAGTTCACAAATTGCTCAGTTGGATAATGCACAATTGCATTCTCTGTTTGATAAGAGTGAGTCGAATGAGTCAAGTACGGGTTGGGGAACAAATCACACCATCGTCCTTGGGCAGTCCAAGGTTTTTGTGAAACGTGTTCCAGTGACGAACATCGAATATGACAACCTGTTCTCCACCAGAAACCTCTATGACCTACCGACTTACTGTAATTACAACTTAGGTTCGACTGGTTTTGGGGTCTTCCGTGAACTCGTGACCCATATCAAGACCACCAACTGGGTATTGGAGGGGGCGATTGCGCAGAGCGCAGTGCCGAAGGCAATCGCCACCTTTCCACTGATGTACCATTATCGGATTATTCCGTTCTCTGGGCGGCGGGCGGAAGTGGATAGGTCGCGTCTAAAAGATTATGTGGAGTACTGGGGTAATAGTGCGAACGCCGGGAATTATGTGGTAGATAGAGCTCACGCCAACTATGAGTTGGTTCTGTTTATCGAGCATATACCGTATGTTCTGGAAACATGGCTGCGGGAAAACCCCAACAAACTTCAGAAACCCCTGGATGAGTTACGCACGACGATTGACTTTTTGAGGACGAAGGGAATCATCCACTTCGATACCCATTTTCGGAACGTCCTCACCGACGGCGAGCAGATATATTTGACTGATTTTGGTTTGGTACTTGACAAGAGTTTTACGTTGACGAAAGATGAAGAGTCTTTCTCTAAGCAGAACACATTTTACGACTACGGAGAAGTCCTGCGGAATCTTGGACACCTTATTGAACCGTCGTATGATTCATGTTCGGAGAACGATAAACGCAGGATAATGGAAAAATATGGCATAAAAGAAGGCTTACAGCCTTATGAACTGCGGTCTATATTACTCGACAACATCGAGCAGATATATGCTGATGAGGTGATGAAGTTAGATGAGTTCTATGTTGCCAGCATCATCAAATACCGCAGCATCATCGCGCTGATGCAAGACTTCTTTTCTGATATGTGGGGAAATAACAACAAGGACACGAAACTTGATCACGCAAAACTACGGCTGCTGCTCAAAGAGACGGGGTTTGTTCCTGATGCTGAATTCCACACACAACAAATAGATTCGCGATTATAACGGTTCTGTTGGCGAATTGCGATTGCCTTCTCCAGGTGCGCTCTGCGCAATCGCCCCAAAGCGGTGGGCACAAAGTGCTATTGCAGGAGCGGAAACCCTTGAAACCTCGTAGCTGATCACGTCGGAAATTGCCGATAAAATCAATCTGCCAACAGAGTCGCATCACTCGCGAATTATATGACAATACGGTTCAGTTAAGGATTTTTAGTGGGATTCGCTTATTTGTAGAGACGCGCCATGGCGCGTCTCTACATTATGTTCGTGATAAGGGATCTGGTCTTATCTGAACCGTATTGAATTATATGAGACTTTTTCTGGTCTTTTTTCAATAGACCTCTTGCAAAAGTCCATTTTTACTACGCTAAATTGATACTTTGAGAGCCGGATTTCGCATTTATGCAAGAGGTCTAATTGAATTGCTCTAGTAACTTCTCTACTCCAGCATTATGGTCAAGGAAGGAAAATAAATGCTTGTAGCGAAGTTTGCCCTGTTTCTCTAACACAAACTGTGCTGGCAAAGGCGCTCCTAATGCTTGCCCGACTTGATAAGTACGAAACACTCGGCAGGTCGGGTCACTCAACAACGGCATTTTTAAGCTCAAATCCCTCATAACGATTTGACTCTGCCGTTCGTCGGTACTCGTTATCATCAAAACTTCTATACCACGATTTTGAAATTGCTCGTAGTTTTCATTTAAGGATTTGATGTGAGGATAGCAAAAGGGGCAATAATTCTTTTCTGTAAAGATACGAGTAAAGGCAAGTAACACTGGTTTTTTGCCTCTATAATCCGATAACTTTACTACGGTTCCGTTGGTGATATCTGGCAGTTGAAAATCTGGTGTTGCATACCCCAATTCCAATGTATTTGATGCTGGTATTGGTAGAAAATTGCGGAAAAATCGTTCATTAAATAAGCCGCTAGAAGCGATTGAAGTAACCATCTGTTTATCCCTGCTATTATATGCTTATAAAAAAACACAGATAAACACGGAGAATAACCAAATAATTAGTAACTTTAACTCGAAATAAATGACGAATTATTAATTACGAATTTGATTTATCTGTGTTTATCTGTGAAGTTTGAGCCAGCTTGTAATAGCGCTTAAGCGCTACTACAAACCTACTACCTTTGAAACCTAAACAGCAGCGAAGTAAACTTTGGACTTCACGGGATCGGGAACCATTGTCTGGTCGCCTGGTTGCCAGCCAGCAGGACAAACTTCGTCCGGATGGGACTGAACGTATTGAATAGCTTGCAAAGTTCGTAGGGTTTCATCAACGTTGCGACCAAAAGCTAGGTTGTTGATGGTGGCGTGCTGTATGACACCCTCTTTGTCAATGAGGAACAGACCGCGTAAAGCAACGCCAGCTGCTGGATCAAGCACGTTGTAAGCTGCGCTGATCTCTTTTTTGATGTCCGAAACTAAGGGGTAGTTGAGGTCGCCCACTCCACCAGACTTGCGATCTGATTGAATCCATGCTAAGTGAGAAAACTCACTGTCAACGGAAACACCGAGGATTTCAGTGTTAATATTCTTAAATTCTTCGTGGCGATCGCTAAAGGCTGTGATTTCAGTGGGACAAACAAAGGTAAAGTCTAGAGGATAGAAAAACAGCACGACATACTTGCCGCGATAGTCGGAAAGTTTAATGGTTTTAAATTCCTGATCTACCACAGCGGTTGCTGTAAAGTCGGGAGCCTGTTGACCTACACGGAGGCATCCTTCTGATGAGTAAGACAGAGGCATTAACCTAATTCTCCTTCAACTTATATCGGTCTAGTAGCGTTGGAGTTCGGGTCAGGTAAATCTCACCCGTCCTCGTCATCACCCTTCGGGTATGCCAGTGGGTACGGCCACGGCTATCGCCGTTAGCGCAGCTCCTCCGGAGGAGGCACGGCACACCTATGGCTGACGCCACGGCTTCGCCGAACGGTGAACGCCAGTCCCCTGGGCGCGGGAAACCCCTTCGGATATGCCAGTGGGTACGGCCACGGCTATCGCCGTTAGCGCAGCTCCTCCGGAGGAGGCACGGCACACCTATGGCTGACGCCACGGCTTCGCCGAACGGTGTTAGCGAAGCTCCTCCCTTAGGAGGCACGCCAGTTGCGGCTCGGTCGGAAACCCTCCTGCAGCATTGGTCTCACCGCCTGCAGGGCTGGACTCACAGTTTAATTACGATCTGTTACGACTATATCATACTCATAACGATTTTGAGTAGCAAATGGTGGATTTAGATACAAGAGAATGGTTACTAACCAATGGCTTAGGAAGTTTTGCCAGTGGTACAGTTTCTGATGTCAGGACTCGCACTTACCACGGGTGGTTGTTTGCGGCGACTAGCCCGCCTTCTGGACGTACTCTGCTGCTTTCGCACTTAGAAGCTAGCCTAGAATTACCAAATCGAGTGATCGCACTAGGAACAAATTTGTGGGGTAGTGGACAGATAGAGCCAAAAGGTTACCAACAGCTGCGCTCTTTTGATATTAACCCAGTTCCAAAATGGATTTGGGGTGAGGATGAGTGGCAGTTGAGTAGGCTTTTAATCATGCCGTATGGGTTGGTGGAGAAAGGACAAGGAGAGGACACTTCCGTGCGGGGGTTCCCCCCGTTGAGGAATGTGTCCGTAGACAAGAAGCTTCCCCCGTTCTCCGCGTCTTCTTTCTGTCATCGGATTTTGGTTCAGTATCGTTATGAAGGTACAGATGCAGCTACCTTGAGGCTGCGATTGCTCATAGGCGATCGCGACTTTCACCATCAACAAAAGGTCCTTCCAGAACTACAATTCTCACAACTGCTGGGACAACAGCAAGTTTGCTTGCAAGCAATAACTTCTCACAACTTTGGAACACCTTGGCACTTGCGCTGGACGCAAGGAGAGTATCAACCAGACACGGTTTGGTACTGGAATTACGGATTAAGAGAAGAAAGTTTGCGGGGGTTGGGCGATCGCGAAGACCTGTATAGCCCTGGTTACATAACACTCACCCTTAAGCCAGGAGACGCAGTGACTCTGGAAGCGCGGGTGGGTTTTCCTAGCGAACTGCAAACTCCCCTAACCTCAGAAACCTTTGCAGAAGTTGTAGAAGCAGAGCAAGAGCGTCTGTCTCAAGTTTTTGGGTGGGGAGTCACGGAGGACATGGGGACAAATCAATTCAAAATTCAAAATTCAAAATTCAAAATTTGGAATTTCCCCTCATCTCCCTCACTCCCTCACTCTCTCACTCCCTCATCCCCCTCATCCCCCCTCTGGCGACGACTCCTGCAAGCAGCGGATCAGTTTGTTGTTTATCGTGCTTCTATTGCTGGTCCGACTGTGATTGCTGGATATCACTGGTTTAATGACTGGGGGCGCGATACCTTGATTGCCTTACCAGGGTTGGCGCTGATCCCGCAGCGCTTTGATTTGGCGAAAGGACTGCTACAAACCTTTGGGCGTTACTGTCGTTATGGTTTAATTCCCAATGCATTTCCTGACATTGGTGGCGAACCGTTTTATAACAGTATTGATGCAGCGCTGTGGTGGTTTGAAACTTTAGGGCTTTACTTAGAAGCCACTCAAGACTGGCAGTTTTTGGCAGAGCAATATCCAGTGGTGCAGCAAATTTACAAAGCTTTTCTTGGAGGCACGCGTTATAATATACACCTTGATGCTACCGATGGGCTCATTGGTTGGTATGCTCCTGGTGTAGCTCTTACCTGGATGGATGCGGTAGTAGAAGGACAGCCTGTGACTCCCCGTCGTGGTAAGCCAGTGGAAATTAACGCTTTGTGGTATTCCGCTTTATGTTGGGCAAGTCGATGGGCAGAAATTTTGAGCGAACAGGAAGTGGTTGCTGATCCAGGGCGTCTTGCTAAGCAGGCTCTGCGCTACGCCCAGCTAGCACAACAAGTGAAAGCTTCTATGCAACAGTTCTGGAATCCTCAACTGGGCTACTTGTACGACACGATTGAACCAGACGACCGTCGAAACTCTCAGATTCGTCCAAATGCAGTTTTGGCACTTTCGCTGTCGCATTGTGCGTTCTCTCAAAAGCAAGGGCAAAATGTTCTTGATCTAGCTCGTTCTTCGTTGCTCACTCCCTTTGGTCTTCGCAGTCTCGCTCCAACAGATCCAGAATATATTGGCAAATATAACGGCAACTCTGAAAAACGCGATCGCGCTTATCACCAAGGTACAGTCTGGAGTTGGTTGATTGGTCCTTTCATCCGCGGTTGGGAACGTTTTTACCCTGAACAACCATTGCCCTTTGATTGGCAACCCTTACTAGAACACTTTCTATCGGATGCCTGTATTGGCTCTATTTCCGAAATTTTTGATGGTGATCAACCCCATACACCTAGAGGGGCTATAGCTCAAGCTTGGTCTGTTGCCGAGGTTATTCGCCACGTAAAAATAAAATAATCAAAAAAGAAGAACGAAGAAAAAACTATCTCTTCAGTCTTCTTTTTTCTTTCTTTATTTTTGATTAGTTAAGTGGCTCAGGTCGGATTCGAACCAACGACCCCAGGCTTATGAGTCCCGTGCTCTAACCTACTGAGCTACTGAGCCAAAGATTTTTTTCGTCTTCCTAATATAGCATACAAAAATTTTGAAGTCAAAATTCAAGAGTCAACGAAGAAGAATTCAGAAATCAGAAGTCAGCAATGCTTGCAGTAGGGACTTATGACCCGCAACCTTATTGTTGACCACCAAATCAAAGATTTGCTGGAGGCACATTGCTCTACTCAACGCCCACGTCGCACACTTGCCCCAACCTGGCTGAGGCAGTGACTGACACCTGAGTTCTTTCTTGGTCAAAAGCCAAAAAAAGCAAAAGAGGGAGTTGCTGCTACATAGAACTTATTTATAGTTATCCAGGACAACTAGTTTGTCTACTTCCTGCTTCTACCAAGAGAGACGGCTCTTACTTGTCCACAGGCCTTACTTCGGAGCTAGCCGCTCCTACATATAAATTGAGAAAATTCTCAATTAATAATCCATGTTAGTCCGCTTGTTTTTCGCGCCTAATGATTAACTTTAAATAAGTATAGCAAAGAAATTGGCGACTTATTCAAGCTCCCTCCAAAGAATAAGCAATCATTGAGTGACAGATAGTCACCGACTACAGACGTGCTACTGCTGGCAGAAAGGCTATTGGGTTAACTGCGCCTTTGCCAGATGGATGGATTTCAAAGTGGGTGTGCGGACCAGTGCTAAAGCCAGTGCTACCCATTAAAGCAATTGTTTGACCTTGCTGTACCTGTTGACCAGCCTGCACCAAAAGCTTGCTATTGTGACCATAGCGAGTCATGCTGCCATCAGGATGGCGGATGTCCACAAGGTTGCCATAGCCACCACTGTTCCAGCCTGCCTTTTCTACGATACCGTCAGCTACTGCGTAAATCGGTGTACCAGTTGAGTTAGCAATGTCAATTCCTTTGTGCATTCTTCCCCAGCGCCAACCATAACCAGAGGTGAGGGTACCCTTTGCAGGCCAAATGTAACCTGTGGACGAGGTAGACGGGGTGGGTGTATTCTCGTCAATGATTTTAGGCAGGTATCTATCCACCGCTGCTAAAGGCGGTAACTGTGGAGAAACAGTTGATCCCTGTAAAGAACCGAGCGAACGCGAGGCGTCACTACCCATTGAAGGCGCTGCTACTGTTTGATTAGGTGGTAGCAGTTCTGGATTCATTGGTTCGTTTGCAGGTCTTTTAGCACGGTATATAGGCTTGCCTGGTTTGGTATTATAGTTGTTGGATCTTATTGGTCTAGGAACGGGTATTTGTATAGCAGCATTGTTCGATCCAGTCACAGGCATCTGCACTGCTGTGTCATTTGGTTTTGGCACAGCAATTGGCACGCCTGCATCATTTTGATTGGAAACAGGAACCGTCACCGAGGTATTATTGGTTTGGGAACCCTCTGGAACAACGATGTTACCAGCCTCTTGAGAGCGGTATTTCTCCCGCAATTTCTCAATTTCCGCTTGTAAGCTGCGCAGACGTTGACTATTTTTTACTTGTTTTGTTGTCGTAGCAGGTGGTTTGTTTGCTAGTTGAATTTCTGTAAAAACTTTTGGCACTGGGGAATCACCACCAACACCATTAGCAGCATAAGATGTGACAGTACCAGAGGTCGTTTGGGAAGTTGTAATAGTATTTTCTGCTGAGTTACCAGTAGTTGCTTCAATGTAAGTTTGAAACTGTTTGTCCGTAAGTACTGGTGTCGGGACAGTCACAGTCCTGTTGTTGGCAATGACTGAGTTGGCACTGATTTCGCCAAGGTTGGTAGTACCACTAGCTACGACAGTTGGCTGGGTAGTACTGCGGTTCTCAGTCACGGGAACGGACAGTTTTTGGTTGATTTGCAGCTGATAGGGATTGCTGAGATTATTCGCCTTGAGTAGTTGTGAGACTGAAATTCCGTAATGGTTGGCGATCGCCGTTAGTGTTTCTCCAGGCTTAACTTCGTGTGTTATCGCAGCTGCCGTTTGTGTGGTCGGCGCTACAACTGCGGCTGTTGCTGGTGCGGCTGTTGGCATTGGTGCTGGTAACACCTGCGCCTCTAACCTTTGCTTTAACTTGGACACAAGCTTTGTTCTGCTGACATCGCTGTTTGTTTCCAGCTGTTGACTAGCAGTGATATTTGTGCTTGTCTTTTGCATTTGTTCCGCCACAGTCATTGGCTGTGCGAACCGAGTCACTGCTTGTTGTGATAAATCTTTGGTTTCCTTAGATTGCCAATCAGCCAGACTCTTTCTTAAAGTGTTCGATTTTTCTTGTAATCTGTTGAGCGCATATTCTTGCTGCGCTTTCAATTGAGCATTGACTTCCGCATCCAGTGTGTTGTTTGCTTCTGCTGTTTTTGGTTCAGCAGACACCGAGGACACGCTTTGCACACCAGCAATACCATCAGCATGAGAGAGTGTTTGTACTCCTAGCTTTTTGGACTGCTGCAGGTTGTTTTTTTTCCAGGCAATGCTTTGTTCCTCTGATCCTTTGGGCGAACTTGGAACTACTACTGGTGCAGAGGCTGGGACAGACATCCTGCTTGCCGCGACTTGCCATTTCGCTCTCAGCCCGGGTAGCTGTGAAATTGCTGTTGGTTCAACTACAGCAGGACTTTCAGGCACACTTACTGATGAAACGGCTGGCAACTTTAGTTTTTTTGTGGAAGTATATTTTACTTCGGCATCAGAAGCAGGAACCGTTGAAGCTGTATTTTGGTTACCCAACGCTTCTGCTGCGGTGGCTTGGTCGCTTTGTCGAGTCACCAAAACGCTGGTTGCTCCCATTGATATTGCCAAGCCAATCATTGCGGCTGTTGTTGGCACCCGGCAAGAGTTAACCCTTGGATTAACGATGTCTATGTGTTCCACCGGAGCATCATCGCCTAGGGCTTTGTCCAACTCAGCTTTTACTTTCTTCTTCAATGCTCGTTTCAAAGACGACCTCCTATGATCACTAGCGCTTAACTGAGCTCATTTTTTCAGTCTGATACTAGTCAATGATTTAGATCACTATCAAGAATAGATCAAGATCACACCTATCAGAGATACTTAGGCAAGATTAACCTGGTTCTCTGATTTAGACAAGTTCACACCATTCAATTCTTAAAAATTAAATTTACGCGTTGACTTGTCCTGTTCACACTTCACACCTTAAGGCACTTACATCAAATAAGTTTTCTTCTTTACAGTTTGCGCCTTGGTCGCTTTAGCAGCCCGACTGACAATCACACTTTTGCCAAGTCTTGTCTTGCTTTCAGCAATCAGATGCTACGACTAAGAGCGAATAGCACTACACCCTGCTGTAGATCTCTTCAAAGTTTTTCTACCCCATCCGTCTTACCCACACGAGACTTTACGTTGATTATTCCCCAAAAAACAACCGTGTTAACTCGCAGTTTCTTCTAGCCAAGATTAAAATGACACCTGGGTTCCAAATAGCTTAAACTCCTGATTTGACTGACTCAGAACGTTTTTGTTCCCCGACTGAGAGAAAATTCAAATTCACGAAAATCTATCATTCAGTTTTGGTTGTTTCTCACATCATCTATAGAAATTTCTTATATCAATATATCTTTAGCCTTCAGTAATTGTCCTTAGATTTTACTATGGGTATCATAAATAGTGTATAAGATAAATCAGTAATCCTGAGAAAACCAAAAAAAAATTTTCGGAATAACCGCAATTATCAAGTCAGAATTTTTATTTCTCATCTCAGTAGATGTACAAAAAAGGCTATAGGGTATAAGGAGGAAGAAGGTCTTCTTCCTTCTGACCAAAGGGGGGGGAAACACCACACGCCTCTTAAAAATTCGTGGTCTACAATTGTGTCTGTGATTAAAACCCCCATTCATCGTCTTCTTCCTTCGAGTTTAATACCCTAATTGACGGCGAGCTTCAAACAGACCTACTGCCACACTCACAGAAAGATTTAAGCTACGAACATTCGGTTCGCTCATGGCAATGTAAAGTGTAGCATCACAAGCTGATATAACCTCAGGTGGCAAGCCAGTCGTTTCACTACCAAATAGTAACCAGTCATCAGGTTGAAACTGAAAATCTACGTGCTTGCAAGTGCCTTTGACACTAAAACCTAACCATCTTCCGCCACGCGCCTGATGTATCAACTTAAAAGCTTCCAAAGATTCGTGATAGTGCAGCTTCACATACGGCCAGTAATCTAAGCCGGCTCTTTTGAGGTAGCGATCGCTAATTTCAAACCCCAAAGGTCCTACTAAATGTAATTCCGTGCTTGTAGCAGCACAAGTGCGAGCAATATTACCTGTATTTGGGGGAATAAGCGGGTTAACTAAAACAACCTGCGGCATTTGCTCTGGAATAAATATGTTTAAATAAGCAATTTATGGCTTTTTTCAAATCTATCTTAAGGGTGAGGTGATTTATAGATTTTCTTAATGTTCTTTGCCTCAAGCCATTGATTAGAAATTTAAAAGAGACATGAAATATATCTCAGAATATCTGAGAGATGCTCTGAGATATGTAACGATTTTTTAAATGCTGTATACTTGCATCACACAACACTTGCGCTTTGCAGAATATGTGTTGTTGCTAAGTGGCAATGAATGACTTGAGATTAAGCAACGAGCGAACACAATTTATCTTCGAGTTCGATTTCGCGTTCTCGTGTTGCACTAATCGCTTGAGTGAGAACGTGTCTTGGACTCAAACCGAGTGCGTGCAGTTGCAGCCACCCTTGAGCTTCATTACCTTCGCGCAGGATTTTTTGCAGTGGTGAAAGGAAACAAGCGAAGCCGTGCTGCTTGGCGATCGCCCAGACATCTTGATATATTTCGGCAATCCAATCTCTCGCTAAAATACTTCTGCCATCTTGCCAATGCCTCAGTTGAGCATCGAGACTAGAAGTCGCCGCTGCAGCTTCGTTAGCATAGGTGAGGGAGACAAGTTCGTCTGGGGAGAACGTACTTTGGGTTAACGGATCGAGGTCAGGATTATCGATAAGTTGCTGAATACGCGCCTCTAATAGGGCTGTTATCGCCAGTAAGGCGATGGGATCTATGACTAAATCACAAATTCGCAGTTCTAGGCGATTTAAGTCATACGGACGGCGATCGCCATTTGGGCGCACTGATACCCAAAGATGACGAACATTTTGCATTGTTCCGGCTGCGAGCTGGCTTTCCACCCAATCAATGTGGTGGGCGTGGCTTTCAAATAACGGCACTTGAGAAGGCGTTTGCGGAAAAACACTCCAGCGTGTGGAATGATAGCCGGTTGCTTTGCCATTGAGGAAGGGGGACGCAGCACTCAAGGCAAGGAACAAAGGTGCTTCTACCCTTATAAGCCGACACGCCCGCATTAAAACTTCTGGATCGCTAATACCGACGTTGATGTGAACGCTGGCTGTCACGACTTTTGTGCCGTATGTTTGCTCAATGTAGGCATGATAAGGGTTTGTTGGATCCGAGCGAAAAAAGCGATCGCTCCCACCTAACGACAGAGTGCTTCCTGGAATCAGTGTGTAATCGCCCAATTGCTGAATAAAGTTTCGCAATTTCAGCCGAGGACGCAGCAAAGCACATAAAAGCTGGTCGTAATTTCGCTCTGGTGCAGTTGTGTATTCTACGTTTCGATTATCTGGCTCCCAGACAAATCCATCCAAAGACGTAACTATCTTGTCGGAGAGTCCGACGATATCACCACTAGGGGTGCCAGTGTACATCTCAATTTCAAAGCCTTTCAATAGCACCAGTCTGTTCTCCTCGGCTCTCCTTACTTCATAGATTGTATCGAAGGCGACGAAATTCTGCTTGTGACGTTAGAGTTAATTAACAGTTGACAAGGGGAGTATGGATGTGCAGTAATAGGGAGATTTTTTTTTGACTCTTGAGTGTTGACTTTTGACTGAAATTAGAGTAATGCTTTTTAATAAGCTGTTCCACATTTAACTTGCATGATTTGGGCGGGCAAGATGCCCACCCCACAAGAATTTGAAAAAATTTAGCTTATCAAGGGATTTTTCCTCTGCGCTTTTGAGGCTGTTTTGGCATATTTTGAGATGGAGTGTGTGCTGCTATAAATAGCTGAGGCGTGTTGAGAGTTGGTTGGGCAATGGCGAGACGCAGAAACTGTACCCACACTTCATCACTGAGTAAGTTTAAAGCTTGCTGAGGATTGTTAGTGGCGATTGCCTCCGGCACTGCGCTCTGCGCAATCGCGCCCATAACTTTACGCCATCCCTGACGCAATGACTCAATAAAAGCTGCTTCTGTGGATACCTCATTGAGCAAAGAAAGTGCAGTTCTAAAACTTGCTGAATCACCTGATACCTTTTTCGACTTTAGCCCTTGAAGTACTACATTCAGCCACACCGGAAGAAGTTCTAGCCAGTTATTTTGCTGTATGGTTGTGAGTGCCATTTCTTCCATACCCAGCGCACCCCACAAGCATAGAGTATCCGCAGCTAGTTCAGTATCACGGTTTTGTAGAGCATTGTTCCACAATTTTTCAGCATGGTTTTTGAAGCGATTAGCGAGAAATTCATAAGCTTCTTGAACTTCATGCAAAATTGTAACTTTATAAACCGATTCGCCTCGTGGTAAATAATCGCCGCCATAAGACAGCCAATTATGAACTCCACAAAGATAGATTTTCCCATCAACTATGACTTCTTTGACATGGGAATTTCCTAACCAAAAAACCTGTATACCTGGCAAGCCATCAGGCGTTTTCACTCCTCGAAGTTTTTCCTCCACTTGTGTTGATATTGGTTTGTCTTCATCTTCTTGTTGCTGGGCAATTCCATGTCCAATCAGAATCCAAACCCCACGATTTACCAATTTTTGCACCAAGTGAAGAAATTGTTCGTCTACAATTGCCTGATTTACCCAAGGAGAATAAATAAGAATCTGGTGCTGTGCCGAATTTAAAACTTCTGAGAAAGCTTGAGGAATTTGTCCATCGCGTAACTGTACAACTGTACCTGACGGGTTGATTTTTTTCTGTTTTCCACTTGCAAGTCTTGCAGTTTCCAGCGCCTTTTGATCAATCTTTTCCAGTCTAGCCTCAAGTTCTGCGTTTTTCTGATTCAAAGTTGCTTTGCGCTCAAAAGTGATAGTTTCGTCTGACAATTCACACAATGCTTGCAAAGAGACTTTCCCTTCAGCTTGGAGTGATTCTAGCCAGTTTGGTTCCGACTTTAAAATTTCCTTTCCCTTCCTGAGTTGGATGTTCAACTTATCTTCAAGTGCATCAAAGACAAGGAAAAGCGATATAGTTTTCCATTTTTTTTTGGTGGGAGCTATTACCTTATAGGAAATGACGATTTTTCCCTCTTCTGGCACATGAAATGCTAAACCTGAAGCCTGAATACTTTGTTGTAATTCTTCAAGCGATAAGGAAAAAATATCAATAATTATATTATCAATGGTGATAAAGTCTGCCAAATTAGGCAAGATAACCAGTTCATCATTAAATGGTTCAGAGGCAAAGGTAAGCTTTTCGCCCAAGGGATCTACAACCGCATAAATTTTTTCAGAGTATGGGGGCTGTGGTACAGTTCCTTTCTCATAAAATAAACGCCCTTCAGGAGTGACTGTAATTGCTGATGTCACTTCGAGAGTTTGTAACTTCTGAAGAGTCGCTATAGTACTTCGGACGAATATAGGATCAAGCCCAAGTATAGATGCTAATTCATCTGCTGTTGGCGGAGAGTCCAATTCAACACCAGCCCGGATGATAAACTCTTCGAGTACATTGAACTGGCGGGATTCCCTGATAGTAACTTCTACATGAGTTTGACACACACTATAACGGAATTGACGCGCTGCTAAAACCGATAAACCAAAGCTCTGTGCTTCAATTTCATTTACCAAATCTCTGAGATTATTATCAATAGGTTTAGCAGAAGACGCGAGAAACATCAACTAAACCTCCATGACGCTCTACAATGTTGGAAACTTCTGAGTACATACTTCCGATTTTGCCTGTTTGACGGGTAAATAAATCGTGACATCCCACAATTATCAGTAGTTCTTGAGCGCGAGAAAAAGCAACGTTAACCCTTTCTGGCTTCTTCGCAAAACCCACATCTCCCTTACTATTGTTACGAACCATACTAACAATTACAACAGGTCTTTCCATACCTTGAAATCGATCAACAGTTCCAGTACGAATTTGCAAAGAAGGATAAAGTTCAGGTTGAAGGCGCTCATCAATTTTTCTAAGTTGAGCGCCATAAAATGTAATCACGGCAATTTCTTTTTTCGGTTCACCATTAGCAACTCTAGCAGCCCAAGTATCCTCCATTTGCTGACACAGACGTTCAATAGCATCAATTTCCTGAATATTAAAGAATGAAGTTCCTTCACGTTGCTCTTTAAAATCATTTTCTGCTGGCATTTTTACCCAAAGAATATGGTGGTCTTTTTGAATTATTTTGCCTGCCAAATTATGTGCGCGTTTCGTGTCAGGTTGTAAAATTCCACATTCTAGTTTACCGTCATAAAACTGATTTATTGCCCCCATGATAAAGGGGTGCATTCGATACTGTGTAGTGAGCATCTGTTTGATGCTTTCATCAGCAGCTTCAAACTGACTTTTGAAAAGTGATTCTTCTAAGAATTGCAGTTCGTCTCGTGTACTACTTATTTCTTGAGCAACTTCTTCTAAAGTGCTAGTATCAAGCATGGGTGGTAATTGTCGATGGTCGCCAACCATGACTAACTTTTTGCCTTTCAAAGCTGGAATGAGTAATTCTGGTGGAGTACACTTACTCACCTCATCAATGATGACGACATCAAAGTTTTTGAATTCTTCAGAAAATTCTCGATTTGCTGCTTGAACACAGGTGATACCGAGGACGTTCGCGTTATCTAGGTAAATTCGCCTCAAATCGTTGCGATCGCCCTCTGAGGGGTTGCGTAGTTTTTCAATCCAATCTTGGACAAAGTTCTGATATCGATTGAGATAAGTTTCTTCATTTTGGAGTTGCTGTTGCCAAGATTCAAAGTGAGTTTTGATAGTGCGTAAAAAGTCTAGATGAAACAAGTCTGTAGGAATTTCCGGTTTAAATTTATCAGGTATTGTTTCCCATGTTTTCTGCCACCAGTTTCGCTCTGATCTTAAATTTTCTGACAACTCTGGTTGTATTTTTTGCTGTACTTCGCGTAGTTTTATTTCTAATTCTTCAAGTTGCTGTCGAGAAATTGTGTTTTCTTCTTTTAGCCGTGAAAGATGCTTATGCAGAGAGTTTTTGATATTTTCCAGTATAGCAAAATGTTCTAATGATGAAATTAAGGTTTCAAGCTGATTGATGCCATTTTCCCAATAATCCACTTGCTTTGAAAATTCTTGGGGTTGTTCCCAAATCTTTGATTGCTTGGCAAGATATTCTTCCGCTAGAATGCGTAATTGAGGAGGTAAGTGTTGCTGCCGAATCAGACCTTGCAGAATATTGATAACTCGTTCAAGTTTCAAACTACCATCTTGTCTGACTCTTTCTACCTGAGATTGATGGGCAGATATTTGCTCTTGGGTAATTCCATTTTTTTGAAGTTCATTGATTTGTATTTGTAAATTTTGAAGTTGTTGTTCGGTTTCCGTTTTGACTTGTAAAACGCATTGACGTGCATTTTTCAGGATGCTATCCAGTAATTCTTGTGTAATACGGGTGAGAGTAGACTCAATGTTATTCAATTCCCATGATGCACCATACTTCTGTTGCATTCTCATCAGAAAAAACTGTGTATTTTCAACCAGCAATTTTCGCTGACTAGGTTTGAGTTCTTGATAGTTATTAAACTGTTGGTAAAGTTCTTGCCATTGGATGCGATCGCTTGTTGACAGCACCATTGGACTTAGGCTCAAACTTTGCTGTAAAAAATAACTAAAATTATACTGTTTACCTCGTCGGTCAATAAAACCGCCGTCTATTTCATAGGCGATCGCCTTTGCTAATAACTCCCACTCTGGTAGCTTAAGTGTGTAACCTTTCGGCACAATTTCTAATTTGAATGTCTTCGCAAACATCAACAAACCTAGTGGTAAGTCCGCTAAATTCTCTGTTAATGGTTGCCTAGATTTCTGACAATCATTTAATACATGATACAGAAGAGAATATGCTGTAGACTTCCATTCCTTAACTGCTGTGATAATATAATCTATTTCCCGTTTGCGGTTTTCCCAACTCCGAATTGTTTGTTGTAAGTTTTGCTGCTTGGTAAGAAATTGCTGATAATCTGTTTGTAGCTGATTTAAATAAGTAGAATTCTGTCTAAATACCTGCACCGACGCCGCAACCTCCGACATGGCTACAGTTGCCTCTTGCGCAGAACTTAATGCTGTTTTAAATTCAGATATATCTGCTATAGTATCACGCAACCAAACCGCCAATCCAAATGCACCACGCTTAGGGCGAACAAAGCCAAGTTCATCAGTATATTTGATGGCTGTACGAACATCTGCCAAAAAGTTTTCTACTGTACTGTTACCTTCTGTGTAGGGTTTAAGAAGTGGCAAAAAATTTGTTACTTCTGGGTCTTCCCAGTTTACGTTCGGTGCAGCATTTAGCAGTTCCTCCAACTTTGCAATGAGGGGTTCGACCTCATTTTTCTCTGCTTCGGTTTTCTTGTAGGCTGTTTCTTGATTTTTGCAGTTTGCCTCTAAGCTTGCTTTGGTCTTGTTGAATTCATTTTGTGTCTGATAAAATTCTTCTTCTGCTTTTACGTATGCTGTGAATCGTTGTGATGATGTCAACAATTGACGCAAAATTTTTACATTTTCAAGGCGTTTAGTGAGATTGTTTTCGCAATCAGTCGCGGTATTTTGTAGCCATGTGCCAATCACTTGGTCTTCTAAAAATGGCTGTCCTTCTTCCCCAACTTTCTCGGGTCGTCCCTTTCGCACAGCCCGAATTACTGGGTTGTGAACTAATCGACTCAGCGCATTATCAACTGCTAAATTTGCTTGAGAGGCAATGAGGGTACGTCCACCCCGAAGAGCAACTTGATAGCAAATCTCGGCAATCACAGTCGTTTTACCTGTCCCTGGCGGACCTTGAATCAGGACAAGATCCTCAGCTGCAAGCACCGTTTCCACTGCTGCTTTCTGACCAGGATTAGCGGAAGATAATAACATATCCTCTGGTCGAAGTTGAACAGTTTTTTGGATAGGTCTTGCCTGGGAAGCCTCGAATAAGAAGTTACCCAAGTAGGGATTTTGGGTGTAACCATTATTCAAGTCGTCTAAAGCTTTTTTCTTGCGCTGAATTTGTTTGATGTCACCAACTGCCTCGAAACACAAAAATCCGGTGGCTGGCAGATGATAACGCCCTGCTGCCATGTATTCAGCTAAGTCGCGTTCTAGCCTTACGCTGATTATGTAACGGTTGGAGTCAACTTCTTCAACAGACCCGAGTTGGCGGCTGTTCTGCCAGTTTTTTCCTGCGGGTGCAGTCTCGAAAAGTTTCAGCTCTTCGTTTCTTGCCCGTTTTGCCCGTTCCCAAAAGTTTTGCACACCCAAAGAATTTTCAGGAGAACCGTCAAGGGTGGCTGAAGCGACATCAATTTCAAAACTGATCCGCCTTCTGGAGCTATAATTATGAGCCAAGTAACGCACACAAAACTGACGTGCCTTAGCAATGTTTTCCTCAATCTGCAAAAACGCTTTCCAAGCTTTGAGCTGATCTTCTGTGGGTACATAGTCACCGCAGGCTGGCGTAGCTGCTATGCGTGCCAATGCCTGTGACGGAATGCCGAGATGATGTTGGTGCTCGGGTAGCAAACACAAGCGACAAGGGACACCATAGCCATCAGCGTGTCCCCGTGAGAGTTGTAGGAACTGAACCGACAGTATCTTTAAACCACCGTATCCATTTTGTTGTACAGCTGCTATGAATCCTAACGTTTTTCCTAGCTTCTTAAGTTTTATGGGTAATTGAACATCCGAGTCTGTTGCGATTGTCAACTCCCAAATTTCTTGTTTTGGCTCTTTTCCAGCGCCCTTGCGACGAACATAAAACAGGCAAGGCTTTCGACCGACACATTCAAACATTAACTCGTTGGCACGCTCTCGCCGCTCCCGAAATTCGGGATATGATTCAAGGGCAGCATCACCTTCAAGATTGCGGAGCAATCGATCAATTGTCGAACCTACTAATACATAGCCCCAATTTTCGGAGTTTGTTTTAATATTTAAGGAATTTGTTTGGGAAGAGGTCGCAACGTTAGCAACTCGTTTCTTTGTCGCTTTACGAATGCGTTCTGCCTCGAATTCAGAGATTGTGCTGCTCTGACTTTTAGCTGCAATGTTAAGTTGGTCGCAAATTGCTAATAGCTTTTTGTTATCCAACTTCAATTCCTTTGATAGTTCGTAAATTCTGACTTTGCCGTTGTTCATCCACTGTTGCCCTTGCCCAGATTTTCTAAGTTTAGTTTTACTTAATAGACTTCTTACAAAAATACGATTTATGAATTTTTGAACCACAGATGGACACTGATGGACACTGATATTTATCTGTGTAGCCTAGGGCACGGCTTACGCCTACATCGGTGTACCCTGCGGGAAGCCCTTCGGGTATGTCCTTCGGACACGCTACGCGTTGGCGGAGCCTGCGCTTTGCGCTTACGCAGTAGCCTAGGTCGGGAAACCCTCCTGCAGCGCTGTCTCACCGCCTCCGGCGTCTACATCGGTGGTTTAATTTCAAAAAAAATGACTGCATGCAAGAGTTCTACTATATCAAAGTCCGTATTGCTGATAAACTTGACTGGCAGCGCGATGCACCAGAGAGTGACGATAAACAAGAGACTTCATATCATCAGCATAACCGCCGCCAATGACGCAACCGACGGGGTATCCGGCGGCAACACAGGTACTCAAAACCTGCATCTCACGACGGAAGATGCCTGTATCGGTTAGGGCTAATTTTCCCAGGCGATCGCCTATATGGGGATCAACACCAGCATCGTAGAAAATGATATCTGGCTTGACATTTGAAAGTAAATGTGGTAAAAAATTTGCTAAAGTTTGCAGATAGGCGTCATCTTCCATTCCCACAGGCAAGGGAACATCCAAATCGCTTTGTTGCTTTGTGCCAGGAAAATTGACTTCGCAGTGCATGGAGAAAGTGAAAACACTGTCGTCGTCTTGGAAGATGAAAGCGGTGCCATCCCCTTGATGGACATCCAAGTCCACAATTAGGATTTTTTGGACAAGTCCGAGTTTTTGTAGGACGCGGGAGGCGATCGCCAAATCATTGAAAATACAAAAACCAGATCCATAACTGGGAAAAGCATGATGAGTACCGCCTGCGGTATTGCAAGCCAAACCGTGCTTTAGTGCGAGTTGCGCGGTGAGAATTGTACCGCCTACAGCTACACAGGTACGATTCACCAGTGCTGGGCTCCAGGGTAATCCAATGCGCCGCTGTGCTTTGGCATCGAGAGTGCCCTCACAGTAAGCTTGAACGTACTCTGGGGTGTGAACTAACTCTATCAACTCTTGTGGTGGGCGTGTAGGCGTGTGAAATTGTTCTTTTTGCGCGACGCCATCTGCTAGTAGCAGTTCGTAGAGTTGCCTAAATTTTGGCATCGGGAAGCGATGACCTTCGGGTAGTGGGGCAACGTAATCAGGATGGTAAACAATTGGCAAGTCCATGTTATTTATTGAACCGCCAAGGTGCCAAGTACGCCAAGAAAGATTTTCTCGTTCCTACTTTTTGCGAACCCGGGAACAAATTAGCCATTTTATACGTCTGTTTAGAGGTTTAACCGACACAGATTCACCCAAGTTTTGTTGAACCACCAAACCAAACAGGGGAGAATAGCAAACAAGCCGAGAGCGCTTTTCACTGAATCATGGAACAGAAAACTATCTGGCAACAAGGATGTTACCCAAAGTTAGAGGGAAAAGTTACCCTAACTCCAGAAAATCTCAAGCAACTGCTTAGAGAATTCTCCAGGTAGAATTTTGTTGAACAGGGCGAAACATCTATGTACAGGTTTTTTATCACTTCGTCGCATTATTGCTTGTAGCTGCGATTCTGGTATCTTTTGCCGTGGAGTCTTATACTAGAAATTCCGTGAATCTCAAATCCAAAATCTAAAATAAAAAATTTTTATGATGCATTGGATTTTGCCAATTGTATTTATCCTGGCAGGCTTGTTTGGTGGAATCATAAGTGAAAAAATTATCTTCACAAGACTGAAAAAATTTGTTGCTAGCAGAAAACTTCCGGGAAGTGAAATTATATTTCGCTCCCTGAACCGTATGCCCTTCTTTTGGTGTCTGCTTGGCGGGTTTTATAGTGCAGTTATTAGTTACCATCCTGAGCCAAATGTTGCGGTATTACTGCAAAAAATTATTACTGGCGCTTTTTTATATACAGTTACTGTCGTCTTTGCCAGACTAACTGCTGGGTTTGTCAATTTATTTTTTCGCAGAACTAATGGTCTTTCGGCATCACTACTTTCTAATGTTGCCAAAACTGCTGTTTTGGTTTTGGGAACATTAATCCTATTGCAGACGCTAGGAATTGAAATTACACCAATACTGACAACGTTGGGAATTGGTGGTATAGCAGTTGGTTTAGCACTTCAAGATACACTAGCAAATTTGTTTTCTGGTTTTTATTTAATTATTTCCAAGCAAGTCAGAACAGGAGATTACGTTAAACTAGCTGATGGAAATCATGAGGGTTACGTTACAGATATAACATGGCGCAATACGACTATAAAAGAGCTTTCTAATAACGTCATAATAGTACCAAATTCTAAGCTAGCTTCCGCTATTTTCACTAACTATCATCTCCCAGTTAAGGAAATCACATTAACGATGACTGTAGGAGTTGGCTACGATAGCGACCTTGAGCAAGTTGAAAGAGTGACTGTAAAGGTTGCTAAGGAGGTTATGCAGGAAATTGCTCCTGAATTAATAGCAAATGAACCCTATATAAGATTTCATGAATTTGCTGATTTTAGTATAAATTTTACGCTTTATATGCGAGTCAATGAATTTTTTGACCAACGCATGGCTAGACATTTATTTATTAAGAAACTGCACAAACGCTATCAGAAAGAAGGAATTAAAATTCCCTTCCCAACCAGAGATATTTATGTGCAACATGATGGAAGCAAAAATGGAGCGATGACGCTGGAATAATTAAGTTGGGACGCATTAAAATACATCCTGTTTTTAACTATCACCACCTCTAGCAAATACCTCAAGTTCTTCTAGAGTCTGACTGACACCAACCTATGACGGCACGTTGCATAAACCGTGGAATAATCTTAATAACTTCTACATTAGGGAATGTAGGACTAGTCTGGGATTCAACATACTTGCCTTCTCGCAGTACATTAATTTTAAGCTTGCCATCTTCGTAGACCCTTCCTTGGGAGAAAGCGTCTTAGGGCAGAGACCTTAACCCGACTGGGACTGGTTCAACAATAGCATTTTGTGCCTAATTCTCTGAAATTAGAGAAAATGACTGTATGAGGACACACTTTAAGAATCTTAATCAATGACTGTAAGTATCCAGCAGCTACCAACGGCTACCTTTGAAAAACTCTTTTGGACTTGGCAAAGTTACAAAATTCAGTACACTGTCATGGGTACTGGACGCCCCCTAGTACTGGTTCACGGTTTTGGTGCTTCCATTGGACATTGGCGGAAAAATATCCCTGTTTTAGCAGCAGCTGGTTATCAGGTCTTTGCTCTTGACCTTTTGGGGTTTGGAGGTTCCGATAAGCCACCGTTAAATTACACTGTGGAAGTGTGGGTGGAACTGCTCAAGGATTTTTGCAAAGCACACATTCAAGAGCCTGCGATATTTATAGGTAACTCCATCGGCGGACTTCTGAGCTTAATGGTGGTGGCGCAACATCCAGAAATATCTGCTGGTGGTGTTTTGATTAACTGTGCTGGTGGTTTGAGTCATCGACCACACGAACTGAACCCGCCGTTACGCATCGCAATGGGAGCTTTTAACTCATTGGTGCGATCGCCCCTTGCAGGAGGATTCGTCTTTAACCGCGTCCGCCAAAAAGCCCAAATTCGCCGTACCCTATACCAGGTTTACCGCAACCGGGAAGCCGTCACTGATGAATTGGTAGATTTACTTTATGCTCCTTCTTGTGACCCAGGAGCGCAACAAGTTTTTGCCTCTATCCTCACTGCGCCTCCTGGTCCTTCTCCAGTGGAACTCTTGCCCAAAGTCGAGCGCCCGTTATTAGTCATTTGGGGTGCTGATGACCCTTGGACACCAATCACCGGGGCAAAAATTTACGAAAAAGCGGGGGAAAATGGGAAAGATATCCAAATTGTCCCAATTCCAGGTGCTGGACACTGTCCCCACGATGAAGTGCCAGATGTTGTAAATCAACAAATTGTAGACTGGCTAGCATCTCGTTAAAAACTGACGATCTTTCCCCCTGACTTTTTAAGGGGGGAAAGAACAAGAAAGAGAAAGCAATTGCCTTTCACCACGTCCTCAAACGTCTGGTTCTACTCCCAGTGATCGCAGTTGAGCTGCCAATCGTTCTGCCCGTTGCCGTTCCTTTGCTGCTAACTCCGAACCCCATAGCAAGAGTTCCCCACGTTCGTCCCACCAACGCAACCAATAACCCGTTCGATTTTCTCGGCTTCCCTGCCATATACCCAAAAACAAGTTCATTTGAGCAATCCAGTAACGGTTATTTTCATCTGGTGTTTGAAGTTGATAGTGCCCAGAATTATCTAGCTGATAGACTTCTAAGACTCCCGTTTCTGGTTCAAAAACGGCGTAGTTGGGAACTTTTAAAACTTGCTCATAATAAAACCATTTCCCAGGTGGATAGGTTGGTTTGCTAGAGTATTCTCCACCTTCAGTGTCCGAAAGAAATTCCATTACGATGACTGGAAAATCGCCTTGGAGTTGTGGAGTATAACTACGCTTAACCTCTTCTCGTGGCACGAGAATAGAAGGTACAAATCCCCAATCAGGAGCTTTAACCACGATTTTGTTATTTAAAGTGGCACAGATGCCGTAGTTAGTTATGGTTAAGGCGTTGGCTGGTAATCTGACCGCCAGTTCTAAGCTTTCTGTTAAAGCCGCAGCTAATAGTGGCTGATTAATGTTATCCACTGGCTCGTCATCTAAAACAAAATCATCTGGTAACTTTTCCCAAGTAATTTCATAAGTGGCTGCACTGGCTAGCATGGTAAGACTGCCTCATCAATGCCATCGATAAACCTAGCATAACTGTGGGTAATCGCCTTCAACTACTTATCTCAGGTCGCCTCTGGGGACAAGGGCAATTCCCCCAACAGCAGAAGGTACAATCACCACCTATAACAGTACGATTGTTCTACTATGGTAAGGGCGACAATGATAATATTAAGAACTGTTTCGCCCCCGCCGCTTTCTCTCAGTTCACCCATATGTCAAATAGCCAGCAGATAGCCGCATCCTTAAATGGACATCTTCCTAACTCCAACAACAACCAAAATACAATCCGCATTCGAGGTGCTAGGCAGCATAATCTCAAGAATATTGATTTAGAACTGCCACGCGATCGCCTGATTGTCTTTACTGGTGTTTCTGGTTCTGGCAAATCTTCCCTAGCATTTGACACCATCTTCGCCGAAGGGCAACGTCGCTACGTAGAATCCCTCAGCGCCTATGCACGGCAATTCTTAGGACAGGTAGAAAAACCTGATGTGGAGGCGATAGAGGGTTTAAGCCCGGCGATTTCCATTGACCAAAAATCTACCTCTCATAACCCCCGTTCTACGGTGGGGACGGTGACGGAGATTTACGATTATATGCGACTGTTGTTTGGACGGGCGGGTGAACCTCATTGTCCGATATGCGATCGCTGTATTGCCCCCCAAACTATCGATCAGATGTGCGATCGCATTCTGGAACTTCCTGATCGCACCCGCTTTCAAATCCTCGCCCCTGTCGTCCGGGGTAAAAAAGGGACTCACAACAAGCTGTTATCAAGTTTAGCTTCTCAAGGTTTTGTGCGTATCCGGGTGGATGGCGAGGTGCGAGAACTCTCTGATGCGATTGAATTAGATAAAAATGTTACGCATACAATCGAAGTGGTGATTGACCGCCTCGTGAAAAAGGCTGGTATGCAGGAGCGTTTGGTCGATTCTCTTGCGACTTGCTTGAAACAATCAAGTGGAATTGCGGTTATTGAAATTATAAAAGATACAAACAATCAAGAGTTACCCGCAGAATTGGTATTTTCCGAGAACTTTGCTTGTCCGGAACACGGGGCGGTTATGGAAGAATTATCGCCGCGCTTGTTTTCGTTTAATTCTCCTTATGGTGCTTGTCCCCACTGTCACGGAATTGGAAGTTTAAGAAGGTTTTCGCCAGAGTTGGTGGTACCTGACCCGAAAGCGCCTGTGTATGCTGCTATTGCTCCTTGGTCGGATAAGGATAATTCATATTATTTGGAATTATTGTACAAGCAGGGGCAAGAGTTTGGGTTTGAGTTGCAGACGCTGTGGAGTCAGTTGACTGAGGAGCAACGAGAGGTCATTTTATATGCAGAGGAACGAACCAAAGAGGCGCAGAAGAAGCAGAAGGAAGGGTTTAAAGGGGTGCTGCCTATGTTGCAAAGGCAGTATGATGGCGGTTCGGAGTTAATTAAGCAAAAGTTAGAACAGTATTTGATTGACCAGCCGTGTCCGGTGTGCGAAGGGAAGCGGTTAAAACCGGAGGCGTTGGCGGTGCGGTTGGGACAGTACCGGATTTTAGATTTGAGTGGTGCTTCGATTCGAGAGTGTCGGGAGAGGATTGATAAGTTAGAGTTGAGCCAACGTCAGTTGCAAATAGGCGATTTGGTACTCAGAGAAATTAGAGCGCGATTGCAATTTCTCTTAGATGTAGGATTAGATTACCTGACGCTTGACCGTCCGGCGATGACGCTTTCGGGTGGAGAAGCGCAACGAATTCGTCTAGCAACTCAAATTGGTTCTGGGTTGACTGGGGTTTTGTATGTCTTGGATGAACCAAGTATTGGTTTGCATCAACGAGATAATGGGCGGTTACTGCAAACTTTAACAAAATTAAGGGATTTGGGTAATACGTTGATTGTGGTAGAGCATGATGAAGAAACCATTCGCGCTGCTGACTACCTTGTCGATATTGGTCCTCATGCGGGTATTCATGGCGGAAATATTGTTGCCCAAGGTGATTTGCAAGCGTTGCTGAAAGCGGAAGAGTCGCTGACGGGTGCATATTTGTCAGGAAGGCAGGTGATTACAACCCCAGCCGCACGCAGAGACGGAAATGGGCGGGGTTTAGTCATCAAAAATGCCCGTCGCAATAACTTAAGAAATATAGATGTAGAAATACCTTTGGGTAAACTTGTTGCTGTCACTGGTGTTTCTGGTTCTGGTAAATCTACCCTGATTAATGAATTACTCTACCCCGCACTGCAACATCAGCTGACGCGCAAAGTTCCTTTTCCTAAAGACATAGATGCAATTGAGGGATTGGATACTGTTGACAAAGCCATTGTCATTGACCAATCACCTATTGGTAGAACACCGCGTTCTAACCCAGCGACTTATACAGGTGTTTTCGATATTATTCGAGAAGTTTTTACAGCAACAATTGAAGCAAAAGCAAGGGGTTATAAAGCAGGGCAATTTTCCTTCAACGTCAAAGGTGGACGCTGCGAAGCTTGCAGTGGACAAGGTGTGAATGTCATTGAAATGAACTTTTTGCCAGATGTTTATGTACAGTGCGAAGTTTGTAAAGGTGCAAGATATAACCGCGAAACGTTGCAGGTGAAGTACAAAGACAAGTCTATTTCTGATGTTCTTAATATGACGGTTGAGGAAGCTTTGGAGTTTTTTACAAACATTCCCAAAGCAGCGACTAAACTGCAAACTTTAGTTGATGTGGGGTTGGGATATATTCAACTTGGACAACCAGCAACAACCTTATCTGGTGGAGAAGCACAACGGATAAAATTAGCAACAGAATTATCACGTCGCGCCACAGGGAAGACACTTTATTTAATAGATGAACCCACGACAGGTTTATCTTTTTATGATGTCCACAAGTTGTTAGATGTGTTGCAACGTTTGGTGGATAAAGGCAATTCAATTTTAGTGATTGAACACAATTTAGATGTGATTCGTTGTGCTGATTGGTTGGTAGATTTGGGACCGGACGGCGGCGACAAAGGGGGAGAGGTGATTGCTGTAGGTACGCCAGAGGAGGTGGCGCAGAGCCCCAGGTCGTATACTGGGCAGTATCTCAAGCAGGTGTTGCAGCAGTATCCAGCAGTACCAGCAGTAGCTGTTGCGAATTAAAATGAAAAATAGGGTGTGTTACGTTTCACTAACGCACCCTAAATCTAAGTTTTAGCCATGGGACAAAGCACAGGTAGACCAAAAATCCAACGAAATTACAGCGATTCCAGAACTAATAAAAGTTTTAGACATCTCTGGTTGTATTGTCACAATTGATGCAATGGGATGCCAAAAGGAGATAATCAAATTAACCACCCAGAAGCAAGGTGATTATATTATCACACTAAAAAAAAATCAAAGTAATATGTATAAAAATGTATAACAGTTATTTCGCTGAGCAATTGCTACAGGTTTTCCAGGATTTAATCAGAGTGACTATCATACTCGTGAAAACAGTCACGGTAGGGTAAGCGTATCTAAATTAGTCTTGACAAAAAGGTTGGTTTCTAAATGAACAAATAATTAAAGTTTTTCGTTTCGTTTGTTTCCCAAGGATCAAAGCGATCGCCTAAAAAATATCAATCAGCAAGTATTATTGCGACTCTTTGAGGGTTTATTGACATTCGCACACGCTTATTAACAAGATACACTTACCCTGCTATATTATTGGTTAATTCTTAACAAGAATGACAGCGTGAGGGTCACTCAAGTTATTTTTATTATCGCCACTTTCAATAAATGTAGGTAAAACGTGAGTAAGGCGACCTGCTTTTTTATTCTTTACATCAATAATTCCTAATCCCGGACAGCTTCCTACCGCTGCATGAGCTACAGATTGAGGCAGAGTACCACGTAAAGCAACATAAATTCTCTTGTCTTTTAAATTTTTTGTAGCTAAATCTGGGGTTGGATCATCTTCAGTTACTGCGTTTAAAGTACTTTTACAGACACCAGAATTTTTCAGACTGTAACTTCCTTGATATTCAAGTTTTTTATCGACTCTAAAAACTTCTACATTGTTACGTACACGGTCAAACTGATGTAAATATTTATCGAAGGTAACTACCATGCCATGAGCATCACGATTGTTACCAGGTAAAATTTTACCGTTGTCAAGGTCAGCCCAAACAGCTATGGGCAAAGGTTGATTAGGCAAATTAAACTCAGGCACCGACAAGTAATCCTGAGTAAACTGGTATACAGTAAATTCACTGTTGTTTGGCGCGGGTGTACCTGTGTTGAGGAACATACTGCCGTTAACAGAATGACCCCCACAACCAGCAGATCGAACCACATTAACATCATACTCCGCTACAATTTGCATCGGCTTAGCATTGATGTCAATTACAAACATACCCCCACCCCCCAATGTCGTGTAGGCGTGTTGGCTGTTATCCGAAATAATGGGGCAAATAACCGTATTATCAAAGCGAATGTTAGCAGCCTGTTTAGATATCCCGTTGGGTGTGATGGTCGATTGTCCGTCTAATACTACACCTGTTTTAGTACAAGAGATATCATCGTAGGGATTTACATCTACGGCAATCGGTTGACTTAATATCCTACCTGTTCCACCAACTAAATCTAAACTTGCATCGGCATTGTATTGAAAGCTTATAACTTTTCCTTCATTGTCTTTGGCTACGTCTACACGTTCAAGCATTTTTCCGCTTTGGTTAGCCAAAAGAATTTTTGACCCATCAGGAGAAACAAAACTCATGTGGTTCTGTCTACCCGTGCTGGTTTGAGTCGTGCGGAATAAACATATAGGATTTTTTGTTTGGCTATCAACTATCCCTAAATGGCCAGAAGCAACGAAATTAAGAGTCACATATTTGTAATCTGGTGCAGGGATAATTCCATGAATTCGGTTGACGTTATCTCCTGTAGTTTGTTGAGCCATAGGAAATAAATCAGTACCCACATCTAAAACTAAAGGATTATTAATAGGTGGATTTTTTTCTAAATCCTTACTGTTATAAATTCTGACCTTGCCACCATAAGAGCCTTTAGGATTTGTAATTGTAATTCCTTGAGTATTTCCTTGGTCACTCATCCAAATCTCATAATTTGAATTCTGAGCATAGCTAATAGTCCCAACAAAAACTAGGCTCAATGTTAAAATGAAGCCTAGTAAAGAGCGAATTAAAAACTTACTACTATTCACGGTTATTTAAAAGCTTAATTTTTTTTCTTAAAATTATAATTAACATACTAATACCGTATTTCTCCATAAATAAAGATAAAAAATTCTATATTTTTAGTATCTTTTATACTTAATAACAAGTTAGAAAAAGAACTAAATACTGATAAACAAAAATAAAAAAGTATTAAATAATACAATATTCTTGATATTTATTATTTCTATCCCAAGGCTAAAAACACTATTAGGCAAGGCTGCGCCAATACCCAAAACCAGTTTCTACAAGCAGAAGCAAACGCCAAAAAACAGCGCATAGCCTTTTGGAACCAAGAAAAACCTGTAACGCTGTGGGATTTTCGGCGATCAGTTCAAAAGCCAAGCAAAATACTACAACAACAGCAATGTGAACCGTCTTACCCAGATTTTTGTATTCCTGCAAACTCTCGCAATTTAAAGTGTTCAGATATTTCTCATCGCAAATTCAAAGTTTTGCCACCCGACACTTACGGATTTGATAGAGATGGGGATGGCATAGGGTGTGAACGGTAGGCAACAAAAAACCCCGGTGAAAGCAACCGAGGGAATCAAGCGATTAGGAGAAGTCTAAATGTCAATTAGCACCAAAATCTAAAAATTTTAGCTAACGCTGAAAGCAACCAAAACTAGAGTAGTGACGATTAAGGAAGCGAACACGCCCTGTACAAGATATTTACGTTGTTCCCAAATCGCAGGGTACTCAGCATAGTACATTTTTGGTTCAGTTGCGTAGTTGTTGAGGATACCGTCTTCATTAACAGTGGTATACATAGCTGTTTTCTCTTTATTTTTTTAACTTATGTAAATATTTGTAACAATATTGTTACAAATAGTCAATATAGCTTGACAACAAAAGGCTGATGGCATTCATAACATCCGCTTATCTGAAAAGGAGATTCTCAAAACTAATAACCATCACACCCGTCATCACGCGCGTTTTCTTGTTTGATTCCAAGCGCAACTGGCATGGAATATTTGGTACTAAACAATGGATGGCAGAAATTGGAACCAGAGGAATGGTTTGGGACATACTCCAGCCCAAGCAGAAGCAGAAATTAACCGCTTAAAAACAATTTTTCCCTTGTTGCTGGATACTGAGGCAATTTACCAAGAATGGGAAAAGCTGGTAGTTGCCTATAAGAATTGTTGAAGTTCATCCCACACAAATCATTTCAATTTAATAAACATCCTCCTTAATACATATTTGTTTCTACCTCTTGCATAATAGTCAGGTATACGAGTGTGCAGGAGGTAGGAGGTTTTGGGATGGATCTTTTTTACAATTTTTTCTCAGAAAATTTTATTCCTCATGGGCATTGTTATTTATGGAAACCAGAGTTGGTTTCGCTGCATATCCTGTCAGATGTCATAATTGCACTTTCTTACTATTCAATACCGCTGACGCTGGTGTATTTTGTCCGCAAGCGGAAAGATGTGCCATTTAGAAACATTTTTCTCTTGTTTGGAGCCTTTATTATTTCCTGTGGCACAACACACATCATGGAAGTGTGGACGCTTTGGCATCCTGTTTATTGGTTATCAGGGGCTATCAAAGCTTTCACAGCTATCATTTCTTTTTATACAGCTCTTACTCTCATCCCTCTAGTTCCTCTAGCACTTGCTCTCCCCAGCCCAGCACAGCTTGAAGCGGCAAATAAAGCTTTGCAAGAGGAAAATATTGAGCGTAAACGAGTTGAGCAAGAGTTGCGAGAGTATAAAGAACGTCTAGAAGAACTCGTAAAGCAACGTACTACTGAACTAGCAAAAGCCAACGAACACCTCCAGCAGGAAATTATTCAACGCCAGCACTCTCAGGACAAGATGGCGCAGTTGCTCAAAAAAGTAGAAAGTGCAAATAAAGAATTAAATGATTTTGCTTATGTGGTTTCCCATGATTTAAAAGCACCACTTCGAGGAATTGGTTCATTGTCAGAGTGGCTATTAGCTGATTACGCTGATAAATTTGACGAACAGGGTAGAGAATTCGTCAATCTCCTGATAAATAGAGTTCAGAAAATGTATAACTTAATTGATGGCATTTTACAATACTCTAGAGTTGGACGCCTTCAAGAGGAGAGTCGCCAAGTCAATTTGAATAAAGTCGTTGCAGATGTTATTGACCTTCTTAGCCCAAGTGAAAATATACAAATACAGATAGTTAATCAATTACCTATTGTTTACTGTCAAAAAACTCGTATAGAACAAGTTTTTCAAAACTTGTTGAGTAATGCCATCAAATTTATTGATAAGCCGCAAGGTCAGATTCTAATCGACTGTACTGAAGATAATTATTATTGGCATTTTAGTGTAGCTGATAACGGTTTAGGAATTGAAAAGCAATATTTTGAAAGAATATTTCAAATCTTCCAAAAATTATCTAACAATAAAGACTCTGACAGTACGGGCATTGGTTTAGCTTTAGTAAAAAAGATTGTAGAAATGTATGATGGCAAGGTTTGGGTGGAATCAGAAATTGGTCATGGTAGCACGTTCTTTTTTACTTTAAAAAAGCAGGTACAAATCAAGCGTACTGAGGATTTCATTAAATAAAATTTGCCGCCAGAATTACCGCTGTTGGAATCAGGATATTATCAACCTCTTTCGGGCTACATCCTTCAACAAGTGTAGCGATAAATGCCAGCAATAAAATTCGGCTAATATTTAGTTGACTTGGGATGATAAGCCAAACAAAAAAGACGCTGGCGGCGAAAGCGAAAACAAACATCGAGAGGCTTCCTTCCACACTTTTCGTGCTGAGAATTTGGTATTTAAGCTTGCCATATTGAGAGCCAATTATCGGTGCAACACCATCGCCCCAGCCGAGAGTTGTCATTGCGACAATTCCAGGAAAACTTTTATACAATAACGTGCCGCAAATAGTTGCCACAATCACGAAATAAAGCGGACCTTTGAGGAGTTCACGCCTATCACCCGTACGGGTCATGATATTAACAGCTTCATCGTCTGGTTTGGCAAACAGCCCTTTTTGTACGAGGAGGACTACCCAGACAACAAAAATCGTCACATTTAAGTACTTCGACCAATGTAAATCGCTGTACAGAGGCAAAAAGCCAATGAGCGATCCAGCACCAATATGCGTAATTTTACGGCTAATATCTTGCGGTAGCCCAAATTTAGTTACACATAAATTCAACAGTGCTACCAGCCCAAACACATAAACAAAAGTCAGCGCTGTTGCTATTAAATTTCCTAAAAACGGGTTAATACCTAAAGCGAAAGACAACATATCAACTTTCTCCACCCTTACGGAAGAACTGCTGTAAAATTTCCCCTGGTTTACGATCCCAAGTGTCGATATGCTCGTAGATTAAACCATTTTTGTTGAGTTTGTATGTCGAGTAGCCGTTGAAAAATATCTTAGCTTTCCAAGGAACGCGCAAAACACCGCGAACTGTCCACTTTGCCAAAATGATGTCCTCGGCTGACTGATTGACATCATGTAAATCAAAGTAAATTTCTGTAAAAAATAATCGAGCATGAAATCGTAAAGTCCAAAAGATAATGCGATAGTTAAATTTTGTTTTAAACTTATTGACAGGGTCTTGAAAGTAGATATCCTGCGTGTAAATGTCGTAGGAAATATCTTTCTCAAAAAGTGTTGGCAAATCTTTTTTGAGAGTTTCAATGTTCCGTTCGACTTGCGATTGATATTCCACGCGATCGCTCCTAAAAAATGAGTTCTGTTACTGTTACAGCGTTTCCAAAGCCAGTAAGGTACACCAAAGAAATAATGAACCACAGATGGACACAGATGGACACAGATAAATAAGTTCTATTACTGTGGAAGTCATCTGTATGCCCGTGGCGTTTTTCCTGTCCATCGCTTAAAGGCACGGTGGAACGCACTTGGTTCGGAAAAACCCAGCAAAAAAGCTATATCATGAATTGGGGTATCAGCTTTTTTCAAATATCTTAGAGCTAACTCTTTGCGCGTCTCATCCAAAAGTTGCTGATACGAAGTCCCCTCTGCTTGCAGTTCTCGTTGCAGGTTCCGAACACTGATAGCTAAAGTGCGAGCGATCGCCTCAATAGAAGGAACTTCTCCCTTCAAACCATGCGTAACTGCCCGAACAACTTGGTTCGTGTACGTATCTTCTTGGCTCAGTTCGTTGAGCATTACTTCAGCATGTTGCTCAAACATCGACAAAAGCGATGGATTGGCAGATAAAATAGTCCAATCCAAACAGCCAGCATCGAAGATAAGCCGATTTGTTGGTTGAGAAAAGTGTACAGGTGCGTGAAAGATCCGCTGGTGTTCAGAAATATCCGTTGGACGTGGATGTTGAAACCAAACTGCATCAGGAATTAGTGAGTTACCCGTCAGCGTTTTTGTTGTCGTTAGTAGGGCTGAAAACGTAGACTCGATGGGCTGTCGAGGTTCTTCTAGCAAGTAGTTTTTCAGGTGACTTACGATATCACAGTCGCACAACACCTGCCCTTGTGAAATTGAGAAGTGGATATAAGCCCCCTGACTGAACAGACGTGTGTAGCGCGAGAGGTTTTCCAGCACCTGTCTAAAACTCTGACAATTGAAAAGCACATAGCCCACAATCCCAATCATCGCCACATTGAAGGTTTCCCCTATATGTAAACCGATGTTGTCATCGCCTGTCAGCTTGACCACTTCGTGCCACATAGCTCGATTAATTTCGCCTGTAACGCGGCTATCGGGCACCTCCAGCATTTTAGGGTCAATACCAATGGCAGCACACAGGCTTTTGGGATCTATGCCTTTATAAGTTGCTGCATATTGAACAGTGCTGCGAACGAGAGAAACGGAGAAAGTCGCTTCTTTCATGGATATTCAAGCAGAGTTTTCCAAAACGGCGTGATGAGTCAATTCCTTGGCGCAATATGTCAATTCAACATCTAACTAGACAGCTTACCTTTTAATTGTTGGTCAAAACGCGCTGTACATCAAACAACTTAAACAAAGGAGCTTTCCCAAAATGACATCAACAAAACTAGGCTTTGATTCCAACACGTCGTTCACCGCAATCTCAAATCAGTCACTACCCGAACAAATTGAAAACCCCGTGACAGGCGATCGCATGACAATCCTTTGCTCGACTCACGATAGCAACGGGAATTCTTTTAAGGCTCAGTTCAACCTTCCACCCGGATCAAACGGCAGTCCCCTACATTATCACAATCATCTCACAGAAACGTTTGAGGTCTTAAGCGGCTCGCTCGAAATGGAAGTGGGTGGCAAAGGAAACATTAAGATACTCCGACCAGGAGAAATTGTGTACGTTCCTGCTGGTACGCCTCATAGTTTCCGCAATACCTCTGACGAGTGGGTAACATTCGTATCCGAAGTACGTCCAGCAGGAGAGTTTGAGCAGTTTATTAGAGCAATGTACGGTCTGGCGATTGATGCAAAAGTGAACAAACAGGGGATGCCCACAAATCCTTTGCAACTCGCCTTAGTCATTCAGAAAGCTGACCTCGTATTTGTTGGTTTGCCGTTGTTCGTCCAAAAGCTGATTATCGGAACGTTAGCTGGGATTGGTCGCCTTTTGGGAGTGGAGCGATCGCTAGTCAAATATTGGAAAGAAGTTGAGCAAAAAGAGGCTTGAGCAAGCTTCTAGCAAACCTTTCCAGCACAAGGTTGCTGCCTTGCCAGTAAAGCCCAATTGTAAAGCCACCATCTGGTTACTTCTTATTAATAGGACTTACGCAAAAACCTCTCAAACTCTTATTTCTCTGTGTCCTCTGCTGCGTCCTCTGCGGTTTGTCTTCCGTAACTTTTGCGTAAGTCCTAATTAAAAAACAGTGAACAGTTAAGTTTTGTTTTTAGTACAGGGCGCGAAACGCTAAATATCAAACAGTCGAGGGAAATAATAAAATGAGTCGCTTACAACTTTCTAGAACAACGGGTGTCCTGTTTATTGTCTTCTCCATTCTGCTCAATATACCGTACTTGCTGCTGATTCAGAATTTTGAGTACGACGATATATTACGCAAACCTACAGCTTACGTCTTAACTCAGTTCCATGCAGGCGGGACTAGACTCATCTTAACTTGGTTTGTTTTTGGTCTGACGGCATTGCTGTTTATCCCAGTCAGTGCGCTACTCCAGAAAGTACTGGGACGCGAAGATACCCCGTATCTTACCGCCGCTACCCTATCAGGAGTGGTTTCCGGTGCGCTACAGTCGGTTGGGCTAATGCGCTGGGTGTTTGTGATCCCTGTCTTGGCTAAGTTATATGTCGATCCAGATGCTAGTCAAGTAACCCGCGAGTCGGTTGCAGTCGTCTACCAAGCAGTTCATCAATATGGCGGCGTTGTCATCGGCGAACAAATCGGGCAACTTCTGCTTGCTTTCTGGACGTTAGGAGTTGGTATGGCAATGCTCAAATCTCCCCTTTTCAAACCTTGGGTTGGCTGGATGGGTTTAGCAACGGTACCCTTTTTGATTTTTGGACAAAGCGAGTTACTTGCAACGGTTATTCCATCCACTCCTACATGGGAAGTCACTCCCGTTGGTTTCATCATCTGGGAAATCTGGCTGGTTGTCATCGGGGTATTCCTGATAAAAGCAGCCAAGAAACGGGTAGCTGTAAATCTTCAATGATTTCAGGTATGGGTTCGTAATATCATATCCGGATTAACACTTATAAAAAGCGAAGAACCTCACCCGCCTCCCTTCCCATTAGTGTCAACAATCACGTTCAAACTTTTATTCCACGTTGATTTACCCCACCCCCAACCCCTCCCCTTGGTAAGGGGAGGGGAGGTTTTGGCGCAAGACAAACGCACGTACGAAATAATAGGCTTTTTAAGCCTCTCCCCGCTTCGGGGAGAGGTTTGGAGAGGGGTCAAATCAGGATATATCGAACTCACGTTGCGGTAATTCATATCATGTCCGCTCAATTACTGACAAATCCTGGAAAACCCCACCCCGCCAAAGCGTAGCTTTGGCTCCCCTCCCCGCAAGCGGGGAGGGGTTAGGGGTGGGGTTCTATAATTATGGGTAATTTGCCGGACATCATATCATCGGTGTGCATCTGTCCCTTCGCTTCGCTCGAGGGCAAGGTTAATCTGTGGTTCAACTTCATTCAAATGAGAATTGCTAGTTCACATTCCCCATTTATTCAAGAAGTCGGGAATTTGTTGTTCACAAATCATTCAGAATTGACCATCGCTTCTTTATCAATTTTCCATCACCGATCGCTGTCTGTTTCTAACTCCAAATTCGACCACGACGAAAGGGCTTATCTGGCTCAGTTTTCTCAGCTTGGGCTTTGAGCATTTCTTGCCACCAAAATCCATAATCTTCAAGCCCGGTGGCTAACAAGTGGCGTTCAACCTCTTTGCTTGTAGAAGAATCAGTGGTTTCAGATGCTGGCGTTGGTGTAACAGGTGCTTGTATTGGCAACTCAGATTGTGCCCAAGTGGCATTCCCAGAGATAGTGCCGTGATTATTATTGCTAGTTTTATCGTGGACTGTATTGCCAGTGCCTTCATCTAAGAGCCAGTAGGCTACTAACCCTGGTTCATTACCCACTAGACGGTGAGATTTATTAGCTTGAATTTCTTCTTTTGAGCGAATTGAATTCCAGATGCGGAGTTCAGCAATTGAACCGTGCCAATATTCGCCATTTTGATTCTTACCAATATAAGCAGAGTCGCTGCTATTGTTAGCTGGCTGAGTTCCAGCGACAGTCTGCAACAGTTCGCCGTTTAGATAAAAATGGGCGTGGTTGTTGTTATCTAAAACAACTGCTAAATGATACCAAGTATCTATCGCAAGCTGGGCTTGGGTTGTGTCGTAATCTCGTTTCTTTAAAGTGGTAAATCGAATTTGGCTACCGTTTAAACCAAAGGCATAAGCTGGAAATTTGGCAAATATTCTTTGAACACCACTCAATTTTTTAGTTTTTACCCAAGCTTCGATAGTAAACTTGTTTGGTAAATTAAAAGTGTTATTGTGCTTGATTTCTACAAAATCATCTTGTCCATCAAAATCTAGTACTGTGGGCAGGGCTGGGGTCTGGTTTTTTTGAGAATTTTTAGCCATAGTTTCAACAACTCTTCAATTTCAATCGTTTCATCATTACTGTTTGACTGTACCTAACATAAACTCTCCAACAGAAGATTCTTCGTAGTAATCTATTCCTGTTGCTTTAGCAAACAAATCGGAATTGCCACTCCCCAAAGCACAGGGAGCTAATTTCATTGCTGTTGTCACTAAATAAAAACTTTGATACAAAACACCAACGTGCTTTAAAATTGCCGCGTAAGCCATGGATTGATACTTCCAAAAAAATCTGCAAAATCTAGCAGTAATTATTACTAAAATTTGCGGAATGACTTGCTTTGCACAAGCGTGATAAGCATCTGTAAATAAAGCTTCGATTGCTGGGTTCCATTCAGAAACTAGCTCTAGTTCATGAGAACCAGGTCGATAATGATATACCGCTGCTTCTAGTCCCTCACAGTAGTTAACTATTGGATATATCTCTAATTCATAAATAGCACCTGCTCCTGGATAGGGACGGCGGCTCAATTGTCCCTTTTCTTTTAAGTCAATTATTTCTTTTACCCTAGCACAGCGATAGAGCAATTCTCCTAATTGTACTAGGGTAATTGGGTTTTCGTCATACTCTCGAATTGACTTTCTCGATTCTAAGGCTTGAGTTAAAGAAATATCAGTTTTAGCTAAATCTTCTAGGTTAGGTTTATATAATTGAATTACCTTATCACTTATGGGTGGTTTGATTACGGGTAGAGGTTCAATTTTTTCCAAAAAGCGGTAGGTTGCCCCTATCGGTTTACTATGTCTTCCTTTACGACTGCGACTGTGAAAGAGGAGGTCATGAAATTCCCATTGCATGATATGAGAATTTTCTGTCTCTAAGGATAACATTTGAGTGGCTAATAGTAGACTAAGAAATTGTTGCCCTAGTTCTTCTGTGATGTCGGCAATTCCCTCTACTAATGTGGCGCTAGTTTGAGGCTGAGATAATTTAGTAATCAGGGCTGCTGCTCGCCAATCTAATAAAATTATTTTAGCTTGAGATTGGGGAGATTCTAAAATCATTTCTCCGTCTACTTTATGCAAATAAGCAAAGCGAGATAGAGTAAATGATTGTTGTTGCCAATCAATTTCTGGACAGTGAAATTGATAATCTCCTGTCAGAGGGATGGCGGTAGCAAGCGGTAAAACTGAATGACAAATCCAGCCAAAATAAGTAAGTTTTTCTAAGTAGGTATCAAATTTATTTCTCTCCTCAACGCCATCAGTTTCTACAACTATCTGTCTAAGTTGAGAGAGAGTAGTAGGGGAATGCTTAAGATGATGTAAAGCAGTTTGTAATCCAAGTTTAGGGTGAGAAAAGGTTAAATTACAAAAATTAGATTGCAGGAGGATTCGCTCATCTTCTGGAATTAAGGCGATTCCTTTTCCCAAAGAAAGGGTAAAAAATGAATTCATAGTACTGGCAAAAATGTAAGATTGAGTAGGAAATACACGTAGGGTGCGTTATGCCTTTGGCTAATGCACCATCCGGCGGTTTTGGTGCCTTGCGCTGCGCGACAACACTACATATACTTAGTGGCTAATGCACCATCCGGCGGTTTTGGTGCCTTGCGCTGCGCGATAACACTACATATACTTAGTGGCTAATGCACCATCTGGCGGTTTTGGTGCGTTACGCTGCGCGACAACACTACATATACTTAGTGGCTAATGCACCATCCGGCGGTTTTGGTGCGTTACGCTGCGCGATAACACTACATATACTTAGTGGCTAATGCACCATCCGGCGGTTTTGGTGCGTTGCGCTGCGCGATAACACTACATATACTTAGTGGCTAATGCACCATCCGGCGGTTTTGGTGCGTTGCGCTGCGCGACAACACACCCTACAATCTTGAGAGTAGCGATCGCGTTAATTTACACAAATGGCATTGGGATCGGATTTAGCTGTTCTTCTGTTAATGGTGCAGGAAACTTGCCCATTTTTGCAGGGACATCATAAAGTCGTCCTGGCGCAAGTCTCCACCAGAAATGTCGCAATCCTGGTACAATTACCTTGACGACACTTAAGCCGATATCTGGGCGAGTTTGATTCAGTACCAAAGTTTCCAATCCAGCATTTTTGGCAATTTCTACACAAGTCATGACATCTTCATATTTGAATTCAAAAAAGGTCACAATAATCTAAGAAATAAAATTCGGTTAGCTTGTTTATCGCGTGAAGATCCCCCCAACCCCCCGATAAATTGGGGGGCTATTTCCCTTCTTTACCCCCTTTTTAAGGAGGTCGCCGTTAGGCGGGGGGATCTTATCCAAACCGTATTGGGAGTGAGGGAGGGAGAGAGGGAAGTGTTTCTTGCATTCATAACGGGTGGTGCGCCGCCCGTGGGGCGCTTTCAAGGCAAATTTATGAAAAAAGATTTCTAAAAAAGCTCATAAACTGCTGCCAAAGAGAAGATGATGCCTTCTTGCTGACTCTAACTTGATTTAGCTCTGATAGAGAAGGAAATGCAGCAGACTGGGCATAAGGACCTTTTCGCAACGCCTGGGCTAAGGCGTTATTGTCTTCTCGCAAACCTTCATAGAAAAAGAAAACTTCCCCAGAAATACCACAAGGACGGTTATATTCAATAGCTTGCAACAAGTACTCTGGACTTATCCGGTAAGAACCAACTTTCATCAGAATTCCTGGTGCCAATTTCGACAGTGTAGCATCTGTAAATTGCTCGTGGACCAGCTTATCAACAATACCTTTGTAACTGAGGAAATCACGGCGATAGATTTGCGGATGGATAATATCTACCAGCCCTCGTTGCAGCCAAGTGGGTGAATCTTGCAGGTACTCCTTATATGCCCAATCATGAATATTAGGGGCAATTGATATCAGCAGGTTGGAATTAATAGCTTTGACTTCCTGATAGAGACGGGCAAGGAATTCTGTGAGAATATCAGCACGCCACTGCAACCATCGCCCGTCCTTGAAGTTTTTTGGCGGAGATTCACCAAACTGCTGACGGTAGCGTTCCACAGTTCCTGAGTCATAGCCACCTTCGCTTGGTAATGCAGGCAAGCGGTCATCAGCTTGGATGCCGTCCACATCATAATTTTGTACGACTTCCAATATGAGATTTAACATGAAACTTTGGACTTCCGGGTCAAGGGCATTCAGCCATTCAAACCCGTTTTTCTTCAGCAAGTTACCCTTACTGTCACGGGCAGTCCATTCAGGTTTTTTTGCCAGCAGTGGTCCACCATTCAAATTGTAGGAACTGGCGAATCCGTATTCAAACCAAGGAATGACTTTTAGCCCAACCCGCCGCGCCTCAATCACCAGTTCTGCCAAAGGATCGCGCCCAACAAATTGCGGGTTAATTTCTATATCAAAGGTTTGCCGCATTAATTGACTGGGATACATTGTCGCCCCCCTATTCCAAACAACAGGGAAGACCACATTAAATCCCGTCTCGGCGAGGAAGTCCATCGCTGCCGCAATATTTTGCCGAGAATCGAAAAGTTTGCTATCGGTGGTGGTTAGCCAGACGCCGCGTATTTCTACTTTTGCCATGCGCCTTTTAATAATGTGTTCGGGGTATTCAATAAACTTTCCTGGGATTGGGGATTGGGGATTGGGGATTAGGGATTAGGAAGAAAAGTTAAAAGTTAAAAGTTAAAAGAAATATTGAATTGTTCTTTCTTTTTACTTTTTCCTTGGTTCTTTTTACTTTATTTCCCAGTCCCCAGTCCCCAATCCCCGTTCATTTTTCTACCAAGTATATGCTGAGAGCCTCTAGCCGGGGGATGAAAGCTGACGGCTGCTTAAAAGCCGCCAGTGTTTACTTAGAACGCTGGTCTTCAATGTATCGCTTAACCACTTCAGTGCTGACTTGACCAGTTGAAGCAACAAAGTAGCTAGGACTCCAAAGGCAAGGCATTTTTTTAAGTTCTGGAAACTCCTGTCTCAGGTGATGAGACGCTCTCCCTTTAATCCATCGGGCAATATCAGAAGGTGATTCATGAGGCGGGACATTCAGGAAGCAGTGTACCTGGTCGGGCATAATTTCAAGTGCTATGAGTTTCCATCCATGTTCGGTCACTAGTTCAAAGATAATTTCCTGGAGCCTAGTAGCCACTTGATTGACCAGTACTGCTTTGCGGCGTTTTGGGCAAAATACAAAGTGATAATTCAAAGATGATATAGAACCTTCAGCGCGTCGGTACTCATAATCTTTAGGTGAAAGTTTAGACATCTTCCGGAATCTTTTAGTTATAATATGTATTTAATACTATAGCTAAATACATATATTTGTACAAAACACAACAGATTAGACTGACTGACGCTATCAATGATGAAACTAACAATTTCTTGATTTTGCTTTGTGAACAAGCAAGCAAGCTTTCAAATGAGGTTGTTTATTCAATAAGACAGAAGCATTTTGAGACTTGCGAGCGTGTTGAATTCTTCGATAAGGATGGTTTTTACCGTTCTGGGTTCAAGCTCAAGAAGATTAGTGTTGATAGTTATGCTTCATTGTGCAAAGAATTTGCAGCAAGCCAACACTATCAAATCCTGGGAGGACAACAAGCGCAACAAACAATTAAGTCAGTCATTGAAAGTTTTCGCTCTTACAATGAACTGCTGCCATTGTTCTTTAATGGAGAACTGAAGGCTAGACCGCGTATTCCTGGTTATCGCAAAGATGGATTAACTGTCGTCACATTTCCTGTTCAAGCCGTGAAACTAGACATAGAAACAGGGATGTGTCGTTTAGCAATTTCACGGGAGTTATCCAAGGATAAGGATATCTTAAGCGATGTTTGGATTCCTGGAGGATACGGATTTAAGCCTCATCAACTGGTCGAGGTTCGTATACTACCGCGTAACCGTGAGCTATATGCTGAGTACGTTTACAAGTCTGGAAACGAGGGCGTAAGCTGCTTGCTAGGACTAGATTACGAAGAAGCGCTGGGGATAGATCCAGGAACTAACAATTGGTTAACTTGTGTTTCAACACTGGGTAAATCTTTGATCATTGATGGCAGGCAACTCAAATCCCTTAACACCAATTACAACCGCAAGGTCAAAAAGATTAAAACAGGAAAGCCACAGGGATTTTGGAGTGAAGAACTAGCCAGTCTTGCAGAACTGCGTAACCGTCAGATGCGGGACGCTATTAATAAGACCGCTAGATTCATTGTCAACTATTGCCTTAACCATAAAATTGGTAACGTGGTGTTTGGTTGGGGTCAGGGAGTTAAAGACAAAATAACTCTAGGGAGACGCAATAATCAAAATTTTGTACAAATTCCGACTTCTAAACTTAAAGAGCGTATTCGACAACTGTGTGAAGAAATCGGGATTCAGTTTACTGAAACCGAGGAGAGTTACACCAGTAAGACGAGCTTTTTAGATGGTGATTTCTTGCCAAAATTTAACGGTGAAAAACCCGGAAGCTGGAAACCATCAGGTAAGCGAGTTAAGCGTGGAATGTACAAGACCAAGAATAATTTGGTTATCAATGCTGATTGCAATGGTGCAGCCAACATCCTAGTCAAAGTAAAAACACAGTTAGGCTTATGTCTAGCCAAGGTAATAAGGGAAGTTTTGACCCTTCCCAAACGGTATAACGTATTCAGCTCACTGAAGAAAATATATCGTAAACGTAGCGAAGCAGGGCTTTTAGCCTGCTTCGCTACATCAGTTTAGAATCCTCTTGGCTTTAGCCGGAGGAGAGGTCAACTTCCTATGACTATCCGACTATACCGCGCCTGAATCACCATGTAACCACCGTAAGCAACTAAACCCAGCGCCACAATACCCAAAAGCCAAGGACCATAAGGTTGTTGCGCGATCGCCTGTAACGCCTCACCTAAACCTCCCGCTTGGCTGGCGTCAGACTGAGTTGCTGCTTGAATCAAAAACCAACCAATAATACAGAAAACTATCCCTCGGGCTACCAAACCAAATCTGGAAATACCCATTACCAATTTGCGTTCAGAATCGTCCAATTCATACAAATCTAATTTTCTACGAAACTTCCCACTAAAAGCTTCATAAAACTCATAAAAACCCAAACCAATAGTAAACGCTCCAACCGCCCCAACTAACCATTGACCAAAGGGCTGAGAAAGTAATCGGGCTGTCCAATCTTGTCTAGAATTACTATTACCACCACCGTCCGAACCGAGGATAATTTGGACAGCGCTTAAAGCTATACCAGCGTAGATTAAACCATTGATTGCATAACCAACTCGCTGTGCCAAACCTTTGGCATCTGTGCCTTTATGTTCTGGGTCTTTGATTGCTTGCACAAAACGAAAAATCACGTATCCAATTAACCCAATAGCCACCAAAGCTAGCAAAAACTCTCCAAATGGCTGATTGACAATTTCTTGGAGAGCGCCTTCTGTATCAGTCGTTTTACCACCACTACCAAAAGCTGCTTGTGCTGCCAGTAGTCCAACAACACTGTAAACTACTCCTTTGGATATATAACCAAATCTAGCTAATCGCTCCACCCACAAAGAAGGATGTTGTGTTATTTGCTGTGTCATAATATTTCAGTTTAATTATGGATAAGTATTTAGCAAAAATCACCCATAATATACATCTACCAAAGGAATAATTTTAAATATAATATGAAGATTTGTTGAGTAATTTGTTCCTTCTCAAGTTAGTTTTGAATCTCAACAATTTTCGATAAAAGTTAATATTAATACTTGTATTTAAAGCCCAATTATCTACCTTTAAGAGTATAAATTATGTCAGTAGTAGAAGGTTCATGGCAGCACCAATACATCACGACAAACGGAGTGAAATTGCATTACGTCACTCAGGGAGAAGGTCCTCTCATGGTGATGCTGCACGGATTCCCTGAGTTTTGGTATTCGTGGCGGCATCAAATACCAGAATTTGCCAAAAACTATAAAGTTGTTGCCCTTGACTTGCGTGGCTACAACGACAGCGATAAGCCAAAAAACCAATCAGCTTATGTGATGGATGAATTTGTCAGAGACGTTGAAGGGGTCATTAAGGGATTAGGATACGAAAAAAGTATTTTGGTGGGACATGATTGGGGTGGTTTGATAGCTTGGAATTTCGCTTACTCTCACCCTGAAATGGTAGAGCGTTTAATTGTACTGAATCTCCCTCATCCCGCCAAATTTGCCGAAGGCTTACGCACTCCTCAACAGTTGCTACGCAGCTCGTATATGTTCTTATTTCAATTACCAGCAATACCAGAATTTCTCATACAATCCTTTGATTATCAACCAGTTGAAACTGCTTTCAAAGGTATGGCGGTTAACAAGAGCGCTATCACCCAAGCGGATATTGAAGCTTACAAAGATGCTGCATCCAAACGGGGTGCCCTTACAGCAATGTTGAACTATTACCGCAACATTTTTCAACAGAGAATGATAAATCAAAAGTGGGGTGTTTTGGAAGTGCCAACGTTGATGATTTGGGGAGAAAAAGATACCGCGCTTGGCAAGGAATTAAGCTACGGCACAGAGGCTTATGTCAAAGATTTTCAAATTAAATATATTGCCAACTGTAGCCATTGGGTACAGCAGGAGGAGCCTCAATTAGTCAATCAGTACATACGAGAGTTTTTGGGGCGTTAATTTCTTAGTGATTTTTCAAAGATGCCATTTATGGCGCTATAGATGTGAGTGAAATTGAGTTATGCACTTTGGGGCGATCGCATGACTGAGGACACTGAGTCGCTTTGCGACACGCACTCGCGTGAGTCCCTCTGGGACACGCTGCTTTGTGCCTCCCGGAGCGAGGAGCTTACGCGCCGAGAGTGCCTGCGCTTTGCGCTTACGTGCCACATCGCGCAATGTCACAGAAGGATGGACAGCGGGTTGGTTAATCGGTTGTGTTGCTGAGTACATCTAGCAACCTGCCGTAAGTGATGAGTGCGATCACTATGATCGCACCAACTCCAACTCGTGCGACTTCTAGATATCTATGCTTTCTTGTTTGAGTTACGACGCGAATTTTGAAATTGGTTAGTGTTGGAACCATTTTTCTCCTCCGAAAAAACATTTTCAAAAAAGTCCTAATAGATACATGCTCTAGAAAGACTACTTAATAGACCATATACCGCTTCATCGAATCCGGAAAAATCTGCCAGCCCTATTCTTCCGAAGACACTTAGCTTGATTCATATTTAGGGGCAAAGACAAAATAAAATGCAGATTCTTCTCCTGGCTCAGACGGACTCGCGTTCGTGGTTGATTCTTGGTATCGATGATTTCAAAGAAGCTCACTGCCCTTTGGGCAATCGTAGTAATTGACACTCCCCGGCGTAAACGCACGGGGATTCTACACTCTACGTCGTAACTTGCTCGCTTCTGGGTTTCCCCAATTAGCGTAGTGGTTCCGACTCCTGTAGCGTTACTTCGGGATTGCCCAACACTCACGCTTGTCGCGCAAGATTCAGAATATTTATCGCCGCATTCACATCTCTTTGTAGCTCGCATCCACAACTACATTTATGGGTACGAGTTGAGAGAGATTTTTTCACAATTGCACCGCAATCCGAACACTTTTGAGATGTCATTCTAGGATTGACGGAACCATGTCTAGTTTGGTAGAGGAATGGATTGACTCGTTACCCAACCCGGAGATAGCTCATTCCTCAAACATCTCTTCTTCTGTAGACCTGCGGTCAACTTAAGAGAAGAGATGCTTTCGTCACTCGCCGCCTTATATCCCCGCCCTAAAAGGGACGGGGATATAAGGCGCTTTCCGATAAGAAGGTAGGTTGAAAACCCTCGTGCTTGCACCAAGGATGAAAACCACTTTAAGGCAGGGTTTACCGTTTTATTCAAGTCAGAATGCTTTATTAAGAAGGCAGAAGTACGAAGGCAGAAGGCAGAAGGCGTCCCCACGAATGAATTCGGGGGATTTAATAAAGTTGCTACGCGTTTATTTTTCTCCATAAATAAATTCAGGGGCTTTAAACCTTATGGCAGAGAACAGAGGACTTATTTTTGTATCAAAGCTTACCTTCTTTCCTTCTGCCCTCTGCCCTCTGCCCTCTGCCTTTCTTCGGTAAGAAGAATCAATATCCACCGTTCTTCCAACCGAAAAATAAAACCCCCTTCCATGAAGTTAAGGGGGCAAAAAACGCTGTTGTAGATCTTCGGCAGACCAATGATTATTAGGTGCAGACGATATTGACTTATGCAGCAAGGGGGATCGCCCAAGGGGCAGTGCCGAACGCGAGTGCGTCTTTTGCTACACAGTTTTTGTGTAACTTGGAAATTAGTGTGTAAAATTTATTACAAAATCGGAGTGAAAAAGCACATCATCAGCAATGACTACAAATCTGTACTTCATCCAAATGAAAACCGCCATAAACAAATAACACCCTGTCTTCCAATCTCACACCACCTGATAGACAAAACTCAGACTTGCCCAATTATTCACATCTAACACATATGAGTCAGCCGCTGTGCCGTTCATATCCTTGACTGCACTGGCATTATGCAAATCTTGTAAAACGGCTTGTGCGACTTCTAAAGGGCTAATCAAAGGCTGTATGCGCTGTTGTTCTGCTTTGGGATGCTTAGCAGCTTCTAAAGCAGACAGAGATTGAGTAAAAGGTGCAGTACTAAAGATAAGTTGGGTTTCACTCAAGGAAGTTGGTCCTTGCACCACCCATTCAAAACCAGTAGTCGTTTGTGGTATCGTGAGCGTCTCCCCTGGAGAAATGACCATATCTTTGAGTACTGGTTTGATTTCCGATGAGTCTGATTCACTACTTTTGTACCAGGGAACCAGAGCGATCGCACTCCGACTGCTATTTAATCCCAACAGCATCAGATAAACAGGGCGATCGCTCATATTTTCCACTCGATACTGTATCTTACTACCGACACTTACAGTAGGAATACCACCGAGTTCAGGATTGAATGGTTTCTTGCTTGATGTTTCAGTGCTTTGGGTTCGCAGTGTTTCTCGTTGTATCACCGCCCGAGGCGTGAGGGTGCCAATGATTTCTAATGTTGCCTTGATTCCCAAGCGGGAGGATCCTGTATTCTCTGTGAGTCGCCATAATTTTGCCGCCAGCAAGGTTTGTAGTTTTGGTGCTAACCGCTGCGCGGCTACTTTGACTGCGTCTCCCGCTTCCCCTTCAGTATTAGGAATGAGTTCGCTACCAAGAGAAAATAAACCGTAACGACTGAGAGACACAACCGTAGGGTTAGTGGCTGCTAAATCTTTATTCTTCGCTTCTGGTAGTTTCCCAAACACGTAATCTGCTGGCTGTTCTCCCGCTACTACGCTTGACACATGGGCGATTGTTGCAAAGGCACTTGTTGCATCTACGCGCTCAATTCTTTCTAGTCCAGTATCAAGAGCAACCGTTAAACCTATATTCCGAGGAATAACTCGCACAGCTTCCTGAACAAGTTGCCCGACTTGTGGGGAAGTCGTACCCTCAAGATTGGAAATTAGCGCTTTTGCTGTTAACCCTGCACGTGATCGGAACTGTAGAGACGCGCTACCTCTCGTCTCTACATTTAACCCTTCTTTTGTCACCAGAGTCAGTCGGGAATTCACTCCGTAGTATTCCAGGACTTGTGGAGGGAGTCCTCCCAGCCACAGTAAAACTGTTTTCCCGTCGTCCTCAATTCCTGTGACGACTCCTTCTGCCGCAGAAGTACTGTTTGGCAGCAAAATATCTGCTATCGGCGTCCGAAAAAGCTGATTTTTCTTATCTAGCAATAGTGCTGGCTGCTGTTTCGTACTTCCCAACTGCTGGACAGAAGCACCCACATGAGAAAGACAGACTTGAATTGTCGTTGCTGGTGTGGCTTCCCACAAGTACTGCGTTAAGGTGTAGGTAAATAATCCAGCACTAAAACCAGACAACTGCTCCTCCCTTGCCAATTGCTTGGGATCAGAAGTTGCTGATAGCACAATAACTGGCTCTTTTGTGGCAACCTGCTCCTGTAGCTTACGTTGCAACTCAAGTTCTTCTGCTGACAGGATAGCTTGTTCTGGTACTGGACGGCTGCGAATTCGTAGACTCGTTGGCGGCAAGGTGGAACGTGTGTAGTAGCTCGTATCCAATACTGCTGTTACGTGATTCGTGGCTAGCGATCGCAACATCAGCAGTAGCGTTTCTTCCAATATATAGTTGACATTATTTGCTTGTGAGCGTTCAATGCCATTAACTGGAACTAGAGCGTTTTGTGTTTCTTGCATTTCCAACTTGGCACGGCTACCATAGCCACTGTAGTGAAACACGACCACATCGTCAGGTCTAGCTTGTTTCACCAGATGCTCGAAAAAAGCCGTCTCGATAGATTCCCTCGTCGCTTTTTCATTTGTTAATGAAATAATGTCTGAGGGTTGGAAACCAAAGCGGTGAATCAAAAGTTCCCTTTGCAGATCCACATCAGTTAGACAACCGAGCAGACCTGGTTGTTCTGGGTACTGATTAATACCTACTAATAAAGCCAATTTACGTGGTATGGGTTGTGCCAAAGCTTGGTAATAGCGATTTCCAAGGGTCAACCACTCAGCCTGCGCTGCACCCAATACCGTAAGTATAGAGCCAAGCCTTTGTAAAAATGTTCGCCGCTTCATAGTTAGCTAACAGCCCTCAGTCCATCAGCTATAGCTTATAGGGCTGAGGTCTGTAGTGTAAAGTAACGTTTTATACTTTATTTTTTGCCTTGAATGTGCTTTAAATATCGTAAGTATGGACTGGTATTTGCATTGCCCGTGCCAATTCTGCCGCCACCTCTGGACGGGAAAATTCTGGTGGAGGTAACTCACCTCGGCGCAGCATTTCCCGCACCTTTGTTCCCGAAAGATGAATGCGCTCTTCCGGAAGACTAGGACTTGTTTTACTCGTTGCCATTTGATGGGTACGCGTGCAGTAAAAGGCGTGTTCAAACATCATCGGCACAATGCCCAGTTCTTCAGGCTTAAATTCATCAAAGATATGCTGAGCATCATAAGTGCCGTAGTAATTACCTACTCCAGCGTGATCTCGTCCGACGATAAAGTGAGTACAACCGTAGTTCTTGCGAATCAGAGCGTGGAAAATTGCCTCCCGAGGACCAGCATAACGCATAGCCGAGGGATTAATTGCTAAAAGGACGCGGTTATGGGGGTAGTATTTCTCCATCAAAATTTCGTAACAGCGCATCCGCACATCTGCGGGGATGTCATCTTCTTTCGTCGCTCCAACCAATGGGTGCAAAAATAGACCATCCACAATTTCCAAAGCGCACTTTTGGATATATTCATGAGCGCGGTGGATGGGGTTGCGAGTTTGGAACCCAACAATAGTTTTCCAGCCCATTTCCTGAAACAACTGCCGAGACTCGACGGGATCAACTTGGTATTTTGGAAATAGAGGATGAGGCTCGCGTTCTAATAACCACACATCACCTGCTAAATTTACAGAACCTTGATTGTAGAGTACCTTTACACCAGGATGGTTTGAATCATTGGTTCGATAAACATGAATAGCTTCACGGATCTTGTCGTAGTGGTATTTTTCTGTAAGTTCCAATACCCCGATATATTGACCAGCACGATTATCTAAACGAATCAAACCACCTTCTTGCAAGGGGGCGGCGACTTCTTCACTAACCGAGAGTGTAACCGGTATTGACCAAACCGTTCCGTTCGCTAGCCGCATTTCTGTAACAACACGGTTGTAGTCCTCCTGATTCATAAAACCACTCAGTGGACTAAAACCACCAATTGCAATCATTTGCAAATCTGATACCGCCCGATCATCAAGTTGCACTCGCGGTAGAAAGTCGGCTTTTGAGAGAAATACTTGTTTTTGGTCAGGTGTAGCGATGCGATTCACCAATTGCCCACCATGAGGGGCTATACTGTCAAAATTATAACTCAAGGTAGTCCTTTGTTTGCGATAACTACATTTTTTTTAAAGCTATGTATAACTTACCAAACCGTAGGCACGTATAGAGCAAAGATTATAGTTATTCGCAAATAGAAAGTAGGAAAAGATGAGGGGGATGAGGGGGATGAGGGGGATGAGGGGGATGAGGGGGATGAGGGAGAGATTCCAACTTTTGAATTTTGAATTGATTTGTCCCCTTGCTCTCCTACTCCTGATTCCCCATACCTCATTCATCATCTAGCTAAATTGTTCAATGATCCCGCCACCCAACACTTTGTCGCCGTCGTACCAAACTGCAGCTTGTCCGGGGGTAATGCTAAACTGAGGTTCATCAAATACTACGCGGACACGGGAGTTTTCCAAGGGAATGACTGTTACTGGTACAGGAGTTGAACGGTAGCGAATTTGAACTTCAGTGCGAATTGGGGTTGATGGTTCGGACATAGATACCCAATTGACACGTCCTACAGTGCATTCGGGTTGAGTTGCTTTGGTGCGATCGCCCACAATCACTCTATTGTTCACTGCATCCAATTCAATCACATACAACGGTTCAGCAGCGGCGACCCCCAAGCCTTTACGTTGCCCTATCGTGTAATGATGGACACCATCGTGTTGACCGAGCACTTTGCCTGTGGGATCAACGATATCGCCTTTTTTGGGCGCAAGATATTTATCAAGAAACGCTCGCATTGAACCGTTGCTTTCCACTAAGCATAAGTCCTGGCTTTCTGGCTTATCTGCTGTTTTCAAACCGTGTTCTGTGGCAAGACGACGAGTGTCAGTTTTTTGAAGTTCTCCTAGAGGGAATACGGTGCCTGCTAGTAAATCTTGCGACAAGTCATAGAGAAAGTAGGACTGATCCTTATTGCGGTCAAGTGCTCGTAATAACTGGTAACGTCCAGTTGCTTGATCATACTGAATGCGGGCATAATGACCGGTGGCAATGCGATCGCATTCTAAATTTTCGCGAGCATACTGCAACATCGGACCAAATTTCACAGTTTTATTGCACTGCGAGCAAGGCAAAGGAGTGATCCCAGTGCTGTAACCGGCTACCAGGTAATCAACGATATTGGTCTGAAAGACATCGCGAATATCAACAATATGATGGGGAATGCCCAGTTGTTCGCAAATTCTAGCCGCGTCAATCATACCTTCAGAGCAGCATTGACCTTTCCCTTTCATCAGCCAAAGGGTCAGACCAATAACTTCATAACCTTGATCGTGCAAAATGGCTGCTGCGGTGGAACTGTCTACGCCACCAGAAAGACCAACGACTACTTTGTTCATCTCCAAAAGAATTGCTAGGCTACTGGTTCTAGCTTAACACTGTCAACCAAAGGCTTATCATAAGGCACAAAGCTAAACAGTGAAATATTGCTGATAAAGGTTTTACTTACCTAAAGAGTGAAAATCCCCCATTCTCAGATTCCCGATTTCTTTAAAGAAGTCGGGAATCTTAATTGTTCACAAATGATTTAGGATTGCTATATTAAATTTGTTATTCCTACTTCATTGTTTATTCCTTCTTAAGTTTTGCTACTACTAAGCTGTCAAGATTAAAAGAACTGCATACAGTCAACAGTTAGAATACTTGAGCGCACGACGCTGATTTCTTCTTTTTTAATTTTGAATGTCGTACCTTATGAATTGCTTATGTCTGGTGCAATACCTTGTCAATTTATAGCATCTACCAGTTTCAGCCGATTATCAACACTAAATCCTTTACGGTTCCATATTTTCTTTTTTCGACTACACTCCATCTTGCTTCTAGTGCTGGGAGGATGTTTGCTGTTTATTGCCGACTCCACCCAAGCATATGCCCAAATCAAAACAAGTGAGGTTTTGCTGACTCAAAGGGTGTATCAAGACTTACCGCCACCTCCCAATGTCCCAGTGGTTCCTTATGGTCAAGAGCCATTACCGCAGGTGCCGACAGGAGAGCCATTTTCCACAGACGCCCAAAATACTATAGAATTCCGAGCACCGTCAAATCAATATAATCAAAACTTTGGGCGCTACCAGGTCTACGTTTATGGCAGTAATTTGCGGCGACAACTGCCAGATGTACGTGACATCGTACCAGATGCCTTCATAAAACGGTTAGGAAGACGTGATGTCATTCAGGCAGGAGTTTTTCGCAGCGAATCAGGTGCCCGAGCGAGAGTTAGACAGTTGCAATCCAGGGGTATAGGTAACACACGAATCGCCAGCAACAACGGACAAGACATACCCAATTATCCTGATACAGGAGATTATAACGGGTATCCTGGAGGCGATTATGGCGGGAAAAGGTCTAACAATTATTACGTTGTGATTCCTGCCAAGTCGGAAGAGTTACCCTACTATAGGTACGAAATCAAACGCTATGTAAGACGACCAGATGTAGCCGTTATCCCCAGAGATGAACCGCGAGGACCACACGTAGCAGTTGGACCATTTGCCAAACGTTGGCTGGCAGAAGAGTGGAACAACTATCTGCGGCGAGATTCAAGATTTGGTAATGCCAGGGTTTACTACGGAAGGTAAAAAAGATCGGGGGACGTACCGTTTTTGTCCGGGCATTCATCCCACGCTCCCCTACGGGTGAACCGTGGGATGAATGCCCGAATTAGCTAAAACGTCTTTCAATGCACTGATTGAAGGTGCAAAAAAGTAGCCCCCTCCAGTCGGAATCACCCAGTCTTGCATGAGCTTAATGGTTTCAGTTGAATTATCACTACCAGTAAGTTTTAATGAACGTGCGCGGCTACCTGCATTCTCTTGCTGACCGATAATTGGATCGGGTCCAGCACCGGGAGGAGGTAGATTATCTCTGTTCGCCCAACGGCGCATCAAAAACTCAAACTGCTCCTCAATTGATGCTTGGTAAGAAACAAACATCAGCCCTCGTTCTTCTTGTAGTTCTTCTATAGTGGGGTTTGCTGGATCTTTTATGGGAGATCCAAAAGCAATACCACGGCGGAGAACTAATCGAGTGAAAGTATCATTTGCTCCTCCTGTATCTGTAGCTGAGTCACGAGGATTGATTTTGCGAATGTGAGCGAAGTATGGACAAACTAGACCAGAAGAATCACTGCGAGCCTGAGGAAAATTATCACCTGGATAACTAGGTATTGGCACCAAGGAAACTGATTGAGAGGGAGTGACGTAAGAAAAATGATTATTCGCTAAGCTATCTTTTGCTAGGTCTTCGTTGTCACTGTTGGGCGATCGCATCAGGGGAGCACCACTGGGCCAACGTCCAACTAGTAGTGTGGCGAAGCGTTCGGGAGTCATGCCATTGAAACCAGGTTTTTGCGATAGTTCTGCTGCCTTGGTGTTAACAAAATTCCAGAAAGCCGGAACATCTTGACGCAACCGTCGCACAACCAAGTAAGAACCATTGTTTGCCCAAGCAGGACAGAGCGTGGCAGCAGGTAGAGGAGTTGTTGGCTCGTCGTGCTTCTGCTGTTTGTAACCAAAGACAAATTGACCGGGCCAAATTAAAGGTTGACCAGGTTTAGCAAATTGCTCAAACAGTTGGTCTTTTGGATCAAGCAGCCGTGGGGTGAGGAAATCTTCTGCTGAGTCGGAAACTAACCCCCGAATACCAGGGTGAGAAATTCCATCTTTGAATCCGAAATGCTCGTGTCCTGGTTTGTCAGGTCGAGTTATGCCGTGCTGTTCGTAGATGATTTCTAAGGCACTTTTGCCATCAACTTCACCTGTAGGTTTCGGCAAAGCTTGAATCTGTGCCTTGATGCGATTTAGTTCTGTATTGAGAGTTGTGATATCGTCACTGGCAACTATCAGCAGAATATCTGGGTATTTCTCTGGATTGTTGCCTCCTACCACCCAATTGTTAGGATGCCCATCTGAGCTAATATCTGCTGGATCGCCAAGGAATCCTGCTCGCCTGGGCATTCCTATCTTAAAGGCAGTGTCTTGAAATTTATTTACCTCATCTTGTGATGTGAGTTTTTTGATTCCCTCGCTGGTGAAAGCGATGTTCATCCAAGTAGCTATCATCCCTCTTGGATCTTCCCCCCTACGAGCACGCAAGGCACGAAACATTCTGTTGAATGCAAGCACTTCTGCAACATTAGCAATCGAGGGGATAATGCTGCGCAGCCAAGTTTTGCTGATATCTCGGTCGTGAATCTTAAGAAACAGGAAAGTTTGGAAGTCCTTGTTAAAGCCTGCCAGAATATTTCCCTGAATATCGTTAACTGCAAGTACCTCTTCCTGCAGTGGTTCCGCCATAAATTATGTTCTCCTTTATCAACAGACGAAATGTAAAGATGGTGTGTTAGGTTTGTCGCTAACACACCCATCAACCGTCTCAAAGAGGGTATGTTCTAGCCATTACGCTTTACTGGCTACTTAAGAGCGATCGCTCCTTCAGTTCCTCTGTTGCATCAAAAGAAGACAGACGGGTAGCTAATGGGGCGATTGTACCGATAGCAGATAATTGAAGGGTCGCCTCTTCGCACCCAAGGGGTTGATTCTGAATCTCACCCTTACGGCAAGCAATACCAGTCAGCTTCACTGTGATATGTTCTGCAATTTGTCCACCGAACTCGATGGGTTCTCCACCAATCAGAATGTCACTCACAGTAAATCCCTCTTCTGGTGGAACCTCGTAGGCTGCACGCAGAATCCTGCCTGTGGAGCCGCGTAAAATCTGCCAGTAGCTAGAATCCACAGGAGTGACTCCATCTGGCTTTGTCCAACCACTTATATCTAAACTGTCTATGTAAAGTCCAACTGGATTGGCAAGGGTAATCGAGTGTCCATCCCGTGCCAATGAATTGACAATTGCTCCAATGGTGGGATCGCTAGCTCTACCAGGTGCGCCAAAGCGAGCACAACGAATCAGTTCATCAGCGTCTGTCAACAGGCGTCCATTTTTCTGGCGCAAAATTGTAGCAAAGGCGGCAATGTTGATCTCAGCACTTAAGGTGTTATTGCGCTGATTCAGATGCATTGCTCCATCTGTTGTATTCCACTTATTCAGGGACTTATACTGACCGTTTTCAAACAGGTCATCCAACTGCACTTCCGGACTAATGTACTTTCTGTAAAGCTCAAGAAGCTTTTGCCTATCTCCTGTTGCACCCGCTGTTTTAGGACCGTTATAGTTGATGGGGTAACCATGTGCTAGTGCTTCCCAATATTCAGGACCTTCACAGGTAAAGGTGACGCGGACAATCTTACCTTGCTCACGGGTGACGTGCCATTCTAAGTATTCGTCCTGTGGACGCTCACCTCCAGGCAGAAGCGTGTCAGCTTCCTCCCAAGCCGCGCGATCGTCTCCTGGATGCTTTCGCGAAATCAGTGCCGGAAATCCAATCCAGGTAATATCTGCTTCTGCGAAAGGCTCAGTAGTTTCTGTTTGTGTGGGATTGTAAAATTGGCTTTTACCAGTGTTTACAAGTGATTCTATAACCTCCTTAATATTATCATCGAATCTATTGCTGATGAACTCACTCCAGGCTTCTCGCTGCTTAGGAATTCAGTCAAAGTCATCAATATTGGCAGGGGGCTCAAAGCGCTCTAACTTCATAAAATTAAATACTTCTTTCTAAGTGTGTTCACGTACTACTTCTGCTTGGTACCATTCTATTCCGGAAATGCCCAAGGCTTTTGGAAGATAATAAAACTTAGGCATTGACAGAATTGTGATTATGCATATGTACCTTTAGCTGTTGAGTGGACGAAAGTTAAGCTCTTTAAGGCAACTTTTCTACATTCTTAATAAATGAGAGCCAAATCTACTTATGCACCTAGTGCTTTGTCGCATTAATTCTAGTGGTTGTATATGGCGGTTTGCAACCCGGAGTAAGGTATGGAAAGAAATAATGAACCACAGATGGACAATAAATAAAAGTTTTTCCTCTGTCTTCCCACGCCACTTCAAAAAGGGCGGGGGGAACCCCCGCACTCTTTGTGGCTCCCCAATGCATCGGGGGGAATTCGGGGGGTGGACACGAGATTTATAATTACTTCATTCAATTGAGTTGCGCTATAAGTTCGTAGTCAGATGTCATTTATAAAGTAAAAATAAAATTTTTGTAGGGGAGCCAGTGCGTTGCGGTGAATTCAGCGCTGCAGGCGGGTTTCCCACGCCCAGGCGACTGGTGTTCGCCGTCAGGCGTGCCGCAGGCATACCCGAAGGGAGGTTCCCCCGAGTGTGCAAACTGGCGTTGTGTTAGGCGCACCATGCTCGATATAATCTATAGCGAAAAACATGTTCAAAGCGCAAGGGCGCACCGCCATATAACATGGTGCGCCCTTGCTAAAGCCGTAACGTACCGTACTTAAAGCTTATTTGTAAACTGCGTAAGTCCTAGAAAAAATTAAATTCCTGATTGTTGAGGATTTTAATATTCGCGGCATGACAGCACGGTATAAGGTAAAGAAGTGCGAAAATTTCAATCAAGTTTTACCGAAAAATTGGGTTTAAAGCCCCGTCCTAGAAGGAGGGCTTTTTTCAATAGGGAACAAAAACGCCATGTCGTGCGACAATAGATATAGCGGTAATGCGCACATAAAAAAGACGAAGTAGGTAAGCGTGGACAACTCCTGAGCCACCAAGCCTGGTAGTATAAATCCGCGCATCTTGTACAAATGTGGGAGTAAAAGCACTCGTATTGAATAAACCTTTTCAAACGCGGTCGGGCAGTCCTTGCGAAAAGTGGACGTGTCCAAACGGGGATATTTGAATGCTCGCATTTGGGTATCTAGAGAGGACGGTTGAAGCAAGAATCCTCACGCATGACGGCTGAGGAGTGTCAAAGAACTCGTACTTGATGCTGATGCAGAACAGGCAAGAGTTGATTTCACAAGTGGTAGTGACCGCACAGCAGATGCGTGATATTGAAGCGCGTATATTTGCAGGGGGAATGCCTGTAGCGGCTTTGATGGAAAAAGTGGCAGGACTCATTGCCCGTCGCATTCAGGATATCTACCCCCTTTTTTGGGGACAAGAGGGACAAGGTGACAAAGGGAAAGCTTCCTTATCCTCCTCATTTCTTTCCCTGAAAAAAGGTGGATTTCGCGTAGGAATTCTCGTTGGTCCCGGTCACAATGGCGGTGATGCTTTGGTCGTTGCCCGAGAGTTATACTTTCGGGGTTATGAAGTTTTCATATATTGTCCTTTCTCTAAACTCAAGGAATTAACTTCGCAGCATTTGCAGTATGCTAAGAGTCTGGGTTTACCGTGTTATGAGACAATTGAACCACTGCAAGATTGTGATTTGTTGATTGATGGGTTGTTTGGATTTGGCTTAGAAAGAACGCTCACAGATCCAGTTGCAACGGCTATCAATCAGCTCAATGAATGGAAGAAACCAATTATTAGTATCGATTTGCCTTCGGGGTTGCACACAGATACAGGTGAGGTGTTGGGAACTGCGGTGCGTGCTACCCACACCTTATGCTTGGGTTTGTGGAAGCTTGGTTTATTGCAAGACCATGCTCTTGATTATGTCGGCAAAGCCGAGTTAATCGATTTTGATATTCCCTTGGCTGATATACAAGCTGTACTAGAAAATTCACCAAGCATTAAACGTATCACAAAAACAACTGCACTCTCGACTCTGCCTCTACCTCGTCCACCAGTCACCCACAAGTACAAGGAAGGACATTTACTGCTAATTTGTGGGTCGCGTCGGTATTCCGGAGGGGCAATATTAACCGGGTTGGGCGCGCGAGCAAGTGGTGTGGGAATGCTCTCGATCGCTGTGCCAGAATCACTGAAATCTATAATGGTGGCACAGTTGCCAGAAGCGCTGATTATCGGGTGTCCAGAAACAGATTCTGGGGCGATCGCCCAACTGCAACTTCCACCAAAAACAGATCTAAGTTCATTTAGTGCGATCGCCTGCGGTCCCGGTTTAACACAAGACGCCAGCCCAATTTTACAACAAGTGTTAGATAGCACCAACTCCTTAGTTCTGGATGCTGATGGCTTGAATATTCTAGCTCAAATGGGAACTCTAACCACGTTACAAAAAAGACAATCACCCACTGTACTTACACCGCATACTGGTGAATTTAAGCGGTTATTTCCTGAGATTCCTGATGCCAGCAAGGACAGAATCAAGGCGACGCGGGAAGCTGCGGCGCAAAGTGGCGCAGTGGTGTTATTGAAAGGGGCAAGGACTGTTATTGCCAACTCCCAAGGTACCGTTTGGATTAATCCCGAAAGTACCCCAGCTTTGGCGCGTGGTGGCAGTGGAGATGTCTTAACTGGGCTTATGGGTGGATTGTTGGCGCAAGCTTCTTCTAAAAAGATTTCTGTAGAGGAGATAGTGGCAACTGCTGCTTGGTGGCACTCTCAAGCAGCAATTTTAGCAGCACAAGATCGGACAGAGTTGGGAGTAGATGCGTATACCCTGACGCAATATTTGATACTAGTTTTGACTTAAATGAGAGCGGAGCAAAGGCTTGTATTCTTGATTGACAAAGAAAAAAGCGCTTTTGTCAACTCCCTTTCCCAAAATTCTTAATCCTTTACTGGGTTAAGTTCTTGAACTCTCCACGCTTTGAAAAACGTGGATTCTAGACTGTTGTTGCTCCGCGCGGCTCAAAGCCACACTCCCTTCGGGTATGCCTGCGGCACGCCAAGGGCGAACGCAGTCGCCTGCGGAGGGAAACCCTCCCGCAGCGCTGTCTCACCGCAACGTTGTCTGGTGTTTTTTTTACAAAACACTTGGCTGGTTCAAACTGCCCTACCCGCCTCAACCTTTTCAGGCTGTACGGCTACTTTAGGATCTTCCAACCATGTTCGCGCAGCGTCTCCGTCAGGAGAAGATTTTACGTGTTGATGGCTCTAAAAAGACTTTTCAACACAACCTCATATTTTCAATTATCGTGGTTCAGTTCACTAACACGTTTGTTTTTTGGAGTTTTTCATCCTGTGCAGTGTTTCTTTGTCTTACCACGATCTGGGTATAAGACACAACTCTTTAAAACCTGCCCTTGTCGGATTTCATCCCCCTATTTTTAATAGGGGGATGAAATCCTCCCACGTTAGTTTTGATAGCATACGCCTTCTCTAAACACAGCTTCAATTTTTCTGCCAGTACCCGTACATTGGGTTCTTCAAGCAAGGTATAGTGAGAGCCGGGAATATGATAAACATCGATTCCTCCAGTGATGAGTTCGCCCCAACCAAATAGCGGATCATATTGCATACCTGTAGCTTCCTCCCGCTCCTTATCGTCAGTCCGCAGCAAGATTATTCGACCTGAGTACTCCTGGAAGATGTATTGGCTCTGAGCTTGGTGATTAGCGCCTATAATGTCTATGTGGTTGTCACCCTCAGGTAAAGGCTCCGGAATTCCTAACAAACGCATATATTTGTGTCGGATCTGGTACGTTCCCCACTCACGCCAGCCCACAAGCTTTTGCTGAAGGTAGGCAGGTCCTTGTTGTCTAAAATTATTTATGTGCTCGAAAACTCTGTTTATGAAGGGCGATCGCTTCTCACTACCTGGACGATTGGTATCAATCATAGCTAGAAGACCAACTTTCTCACCTTGATAGTGGAGTTGCTGAGCCATCTCCAAGGCAACTATACCGCCGAAAGAGTATCCTCCTATATAATAAGGACCTTTAGGTTGAATAGTTTGCATTTCTTTAATGTAAAGCGCTGCCATGTCTTCAACCCGGGTTAAGAGAGGCTGTTTTCCATCTAGCCCTTGTTGTTGTAGCCCATAAACTGGTTGCTCTGCTCCTAAATTCATCGCCAGCGGGCGGTAACACAGGATTTCTCCACCAAGGGGGTGGACTAAGAATAAAGGTGGCTTGGAACCTTTGGGTTGAATTTTTACTAAGGATGACCAAGCATCTATTGATGTGTCCTCCCCAAGCGCCCCTCTCAAGACCTGATGATCAGTTGCTTTTTCTTCTGTAGAACGGAGCATCTGGGCAAGAGTTTCCACTGTACCTGAAGTGAAGAGTGTGGCTAGGGGAAGTTTTTTGCCAAATTTCTGCTCAATTTGCGCGAATAAATGTACGGCGAGCAAGGAATGTCCCCCTATGTCAAAGAAGTTATCTTTGACGCCAATGGGTTGGAGCTGTAAAACTTCTTCCCAAATCTGCGAAAGCTTTTGTTCTAACTCATCGCGGGGAGCAACAAAAGTTGCTTCGTGATCTGATGCTAAGTCAGGTGCTGGAAGAGTGTTGCGGTTGACTTTGCCGGTAGGAGTAAGCGGTAGGGCTGACAACAACACGAAAGCTGAAGGGATCATGTACTCAGGCAGCTTTTCTCTAAGGAAGCGACGCAAGTCACTTATGATGGGTGCTGGTTCTTGATTGGGAACAACATAAGCTACTAAGCGTTTATCGCCCCTGACGTCTTCACGGGCAATCACTACAGTCTGGAGTACAGATGGGTGTTGGCTCAGGACAGCCTCTATCTCTCCCAATTCTATGCGGAAACCCCGTATTTGTACTTGGTGGTCGCTGCGTCCGATAAACTCAATGTTACCATCTTGCAGATAACGCGCTAAGTCCCCAGTCTTGTACAGGCGTGCCCGCTCTTCCTGGCTAAAGGGGTTCGGGATAAATTTCTCAGCAGTCAATTCTGGGCGGTTAAGGTAGCCTCGCGCCGGTCCTCCACCGCCAATGTGCAGTTCTCCAACCACACCAATGGGGACTGGTTGCAGATGCGAGTCAAGCAGATAAATTTGCGTGTTCGCGATTGGGCGACCAAGAGGGACGATTTTTACCCGCTCATCCTGTTGGACAGGAATGGGATAAACTGCAACAGTCCCAGAGGTTTCTGTTTGACCATACATATTGATTAATTGTGCGCCATGCTGGAAACCAAACGTCCACTGAGGGGGAATATCAGACAGCAGTGGTTCGCCCGTAGTCACAATCAAGCGCAATTTATTGTCTAATAGGGCTTGTCTCGTCTGTTGTTCTAAGCCAGCCAGTGTGTGAATGCAGTTGCGCCAGTAGGAGGGGATGGTATCAACAACCGTGACATTGTATTTTTTAATTGCGGCAAACAGTGCTCTCGGGTCTTTTCTCTGTTCGGAAGTCGCAATTTTGACAGTAGCACCAGCAGCCAGAGGTACCATTAACTGCCTAACAGAAGATGAGAAAGCAATCGATGCTGTGTGCATATATACATCTTCTGCTGTGATACCGAGCGCTCGTCCCATTGCCTGCGCGTAGTGACACAAATTAGCGTGTGTAACTTGGACCGCCTTGGGCTTTCCGGTTGAGCCAGAGGTATAAATCACATAAGCTAAGTTGGCAGTTGTTGCTGTTTGGTTTAAGTTTTCTTCTGAGTGCTGGGTAATTGAATGCCAATCTCTATCGAAGCAAACGACTTGCGCTGTATGTTCGGGTAGTTCCGTTATCAGAAACTCCTGAGTCAACAACACCAAAGGTTGAGAGTTTTGCAACATGAACGCCAAGCGCTCTTTGGGATAGGATGGATCCAAAGGCACGTAAGCTCCACCCGCTTTGAGAATCCCCAGCAGTGCCACAACCATCTCTAGCGAGCGTTCCACAAAAATGCCAACCAGTACCTCTGGACCAACTCCCAAAGTCTTCAGGTAGTGCGCGAATTGATTAGCCAGGGCGTTCAACTCCTGGTAAGTGAGTTGCTGCTCTTCATACATCAGCGCCACAGCGTCCGGGGTAAGCTCTACCAGTTGTTCAAACAACTCATGGATACACTTATCCTGGGGATAATCGGCATCAGTATCGTTCCACTCATACAGTAACTGGTGACGCTCGGCTGCTGTTAGCAGTGGCAATTCGCTAATCTGCTGCTGTGGGTTAGCAACAATTCCTTCAAGCAATGTCTGGAAATGCCCACTCATCCGGTTTATAGTGCAAGCATCAAACAGATCAGTGTTGTATTCCCACAACCCTTGCAGTCCCTGTTCTGTTTCGGAGATTGACAGTGTCAAATCAAACCTGCAGGTAACGTTATCCCAATCGTAGGGAGTTATAGTCAGCCCTTGCCCCTCGAATGTTTGTCGCGGTGTATTCTGCAAGACAAACATCACCTGGAACAGGGGGTGATACGAAAGCGATCGCTCTGGTTGCAGTTCATCGATTAACTTGTCAATCGGCAAATCCTCATAGGCGTAGGCGGACATTGCCACATTTCGCACCCTTTGCAACAATTCCCGAAAACTCGGGTTGCCTGCCATATCAGTACGTAGTACCAGGGTATTGACAAAAAATCCAATCAGATCTTCTAGCTCCGACAAATTTCGACCCGCTATTGGAGAACCGACCAAAATGTCTTGTTGTCCAGTATATCGGTACAGTTGGGTCTGGAAAGCGGCTAGCAAGGTCATGTACAGTGTCACACCCTCTTGCTCTGACAATGTAGATAGCGCTTGCGATAAACTTTCGCTTATGACGAACGATTGCTTTGCACCCTGGTAAGTCTGCACTGCTGGACGTGGTCTATCAGCAGGCAATTCCAATACTGGATTTGCACCCGCCAGTTGCTGTTTCCAATACTTCAGTTGCTTTTCTAGCACCTCCCCAGAGAGCCATTGACGTTGCCAAACGGCAAAATCTGCGTACTGAATGGGTTGTTCGGGTAGAGGATTGGGCTTTGCGTTCAAGTACGCTTGGTAGAGGGTTGCTAGCTGCTCAAATAAAATGCTCATCGACCAGCGATCGCCGGCGATGTGATGCATGACCAACAGCAGGATGTGCTCTTGAGGCGACAGCACCAACAAGCTCCCGCGTAGCATCAAATCTGATATTAAATTGAAGGGGCGTTGCGCCTCATCTTGTAAGGTCTGTTGTATTTGGGTGGTGCGTTGGCTTGGCGGACAATTCTTCAGGTCAATCACCTGTAGTTCCACTGACCGAGGCTCTCTAACCACCTGCACCGGGTTGCCATCGGGTGCAAGAAAGTTGGTTCGCAATGCTTCGTGGTGCGCAACAATGGCATCCAGAGACTGCTGTAGTACCGCCACATTCAGGTCGCCTTGCAACTGCAAAGTCTGAGTAATGTGATATGCTGAATTATTAGTTTCCAACTGTGCTAAAAACCACAGTCGTTGTTGGGCAAAAGATAGGGGATCTGCTTCAGTCGTAGTTCTTTTGGGAATGGTATGCTGTCTTTTGACATCAGCACTTTTGTTTTTAAGTTCTAGCTCTGGTAGTTCTCTTTTGCTTGGAGAAACAGGGGCAATATTTTTGCTGGTATCATCCATATATCGTAATCCTTGATTGCTATTACCGAGTCAACAGAGATGAACATAGCCACCCCCATATACATTTTTAGAGTCTTTAGCACCCAAGTATGCAAGTCATAAAATTACTTTCACTACAGTCAAAGCGCTTCGTTTACCTCTCCTCACTGCTATGGAATAGCCCATGCCAGACGATTGGCTTTTTTTATTTAGTTAGTCATACGTGAGTGTTTCGGTCTTGCTTTTGACGGCAATCGAATTGGGATACTTGTTGACTTGTTGTTCAAAACAACTAGTGATTGATTACTCAAAATCTTCTTTTTTGAATTCGATGAACCCGATGGGCAGACTCACAGAACGATTGTAAGTAGCCTGTCGTTGCCAAGAAAGCAAAAGAGGTGGTATTCAACGATTGTTCATTGATATCCCGATAATTCTGAGTAATTCTTTTAGCTCGCTCTACAAGCGTAGCTGTTTAAATAAAAAAGACAAAAGACAATTTTATTTAACATAGATACAACCAATTGCTTCAGATTGAACCTAAGAAAATAGAATTTCCTGTTAATTGCAAGAAGTTATTTTGCATAGTCACTGGCTTCTAATTATAATCTTAGGATTATAGAGTATATTTGAGTTTACTAGACTGCCGCAATAATTCTAAATACGTTCAATGTGGATTTAGTTTAGAAACGTAGAACCACTGTCCTTTTTTGTTATTTTATATCATACTTTGCCTTTTACAAGGTATTTTATCTTGTAACTACAAAATACTTTGTAAGTGGTTTCTATGTAGATTATCTTAAGACTTATTAACTAAAGCTGATTGCTATAATTTAGTAGTTTTTATACAATCTTTATCTAATCTTTAAAATAAATAAATCTTTAAAATAAATATATAGCGATTGTTAGTTGCATAAAACACACGCATACACTAAGTAGAACTGCAGCAACGAGCAACACTGGCGGAGTTGTTGTTACAAAAACGTCAACGGGTTGAATAGTTGGCAGCTTATTTGCGTTCGATATAAAATCCCCCATGTCCTTAGATAATTTAGGTCTTGGGGGATTTTTGCTAAAATTCTTGTTTGGCTTTTGATCACGTTATACGATGTACCAGGATATGGCTCGAAAAAGTATCAAGCTGAAGCTATCCGACAAACATGAAAGTTAAGTTGCTTGAGGTATAGTTTGTGCTTGGTTTTGTGCTTGATGCTGATCAGTTTGTCCGTTTTGTTGTCCGCTGATAGCTTGATTGCTTTGTCCACCGAGATTAATTGAGACAACTCTGTTTCTTTCTTCCTCAGCTTTAGGCAGAGTTAGGCACAGTACGCCGTTGTTAAATTCAGCTTGAACCTTATCATTTTGAATCCGAGATGGCAAAGGAATAACGCGTTGGAATCTGCCATAGCGAAATTCCGAACGTCTCATACCTTTGTCTTCTTGCTTAGTCTCAGATTTACGTTCACCAGTGATAGCAACCGCTTCGGCGGTAACTTTTACATCTAAGTCTTTGGCTTCAATGCCAGGAACCTCAACTCTGAGTTGAATCTCTTCGGGAGTTTCGTGAATTTCTGCTGCTGGTATAAAAGAAGAACCAGCGATTTCCGTCTCGCCATCGCCACTAGTCGTCATGCGATCAAATAGGCGATTCATCTCGCGTTGCAATAGCGAAATTTCGCGGAAAGGGTCGCCCCGGAAAGGGTCGAAACGCATGATTGCCATATTTCTTACCTCCGATATCTCTCAAATGCAAGATTTACAATGCTCTTGCTTCAACTTCAAGCTATCAAAGGCAAAAAGTTTGCTCCTCAACCAACTGGATGAGTTTTTGTTTGCAATTAAATGTATCTCCAATTACAAAATTTTCTTGGTTATTTATTGCGTTCTGCTAATAGTTATTACGTAAAATTAGATACTTTATTTGTAAATACATCCTCACCCAATCAGGGGAAATTACCCTGATTCTTTTGATAGAGGTAGCAATTGCATCCACTTGTCAAGATGTAAATGACCTTTAGAGGTGGATGAAAATGGCTAAAGTCAATCCAATCCAACTGCAAAAACATCTGAAAGGTGTTGACTATCCGGCTAGTAAAGAACAATTGATTCAACACGCGCAAAAGCAAGGCGCTGACGATAATGCTATTTCAGTGTTGCAACAAATACCAGATCAGGACGTAAGGCGGGGAAATGGCCTATGCCTGATGGTCAGCTTGCCCGATTACTGGAAATTTTAAAACAACAGCAACCGAGAGCTATAGGTTTAGATATTTATCGGGATTTACCTGTAGAACCTGGTTATCAGGAGTTGCAGAAGGTTTTTAAAACGACGCCCAACTTAATTGGTATCGAGAAGATGATTGCTGATCGCTCTGGTTTTGCTGTTAACCCACCGAAAACCTTAAGCGAATTGGGACAGGTGAGTACCAATGATTTGGTGCTAGATGTCGATAGTAAAATCCGGCGCAGCTTGTTGACTATAAAAGATAATAATAGTCTGGGCGCAGAGCTAGCTCTTACCTACTTGGAAGCTGAAGGGATTACTCTCCAACCAATTCCTCAGGCTCAGAATCAGCGTCGTAAGTTTAAGTTAGGTAAAGCTGTCTTAGTTCGGTTTGAAGCGAATGACGGTGGGTATGTAGGAGCAGATGCAGGCGGAACTCAGATATTAGCTAACTTTCGCAGCCTGCGCCAGGGTTTTCGTAAAATTTCGATAACTGATGTTTTAGAAGGGCGGTTACCCAAGGATTTACTACGCGATCGCATTGTCTTGATTGGTATAACAGCGGAAAGCAGTGGTGACATCTTTTATACATCTTACAGTAGTGAATTTCTTGGTCAAAATGCTAAAGCATTTACTGGGGTAGAAATTCATGCCGATGTCGCCAGTCAGCTTGTAAGTGCAGCGCTGGAAGGACGCCCCCAAATTAAAGTTTGGTCAGAACCTGTGGAAGGGTTGTGGATTTTTGGTTGTGCGTTTGTTGGGGCAATATTAAGTTGGACACAACGGTACTGGAAAGTCACCAGAAAGAAAGTTGTTAAGGGAGTGACTGTAAGTTTACCGTTCACATCCGCCAGTCTTGTGCTAGCGGGGGGTACGGTTGTCCTTGGTAGTTATGCGGCTTTTTTGTCAGGATGGTGGATTCCAGTGGTACCCGGGGTGTTGGCGTTGCTACTATCTGCAGGTGCCATCACCGCCTATATTGCCCGAAATACGAATATGATGCGCCAAGCTTTTGGACGTTACCTTACAGATGAGGTTGTTGCCAATCTGTTGGAGACACCCAGGGGATTAAAACTGGGAGGTGAAAGGCGAAAAGTGACGCTGCTGATATCCGGTTTACAAGGATTTTCGGCTATATCAGAGCGTTTATCATCAGAGAAAGCAGTCGAGATTGCTAACCTTTACCTGGAAGCGATGATTGATGTGATCACCCAGTACCAAGGGACAATCAATGATTTCATGGGCGATCGCATTTTTGTGATCTTTGGTGCGCCCATTCAGCGTGAGGATGATGCCACAAGAGCCGTGGCTTGCGCCCTTGCTATGCAATTAGCGATGGATAGCATCAATACCAAACTCTCCAGTATGAGCTTACCATCTCTAAAAATGGGTATTGGCATCCACACTGGTGAGGTGTTAGCAGGGAATATTGGCTCTCAACGGCGTGCTAAATACACAGTGATGGGAAGCAATGTCACCTTGGCTTACCAAATGGAATCTTATACGGTAGGTGAGCAAGTTCTTGTTTCTAAAGAGACATTCAAAGATGCAGGTTCGATTTTGCGAGTCGATGGGCAAATGCAAGTCAAACCCCAAGGAATGCAGGAACCAATCACTATTTACGATATTGGAGGTGTTGGTGGAAAATTTAACTTATGCTTGCCCCAAAAAAGCGAAGAAATACTGATAACTCTGGTGCAGGAAATCCCGTTACAGTTCACGATTTTAGAAGGTGAGCATTCTACACAAGAAGTCTTCCAGGGGAGTTTAGTCAAGCTAGCAACAACCAGCGCTGAATTCCGTTCCCCTCAGCCCGTGCAACTTTTTAATAATTTGCTGATTCATCTTTTGCCTGGAGGTGAACAAGCCAACAGACTAGGTGACATTTATGCCAAAGTCGTAGCAGTTTCAGCCCATCAGCAAATTGAGATTGGCGTTCGGTTCGCAGCTATTCCACCAGAGGCGGCGGCATTTCTTGCTTACATTCGGCAGTCGGGTGAAGGGTAAGTAGGGAGTAGGGAGTAGGGAGTAGGGGCAGGCATACGTGTCAACATAAGCTAAAACCCTTGTAAATAGGCTAGAGCATACTCTCCTGAATGCCCACAATCTTGCTCCACCCCACCCCGGTTTTGTCTGACGCCAAAACCTCCCCTCCCCTTCGTAAGGGGAGGGGATAAAGGGGTGGGGTAAAACCAACGTGGAATCAATGGTTAAGCTAAAACCCTTCTAAAATCTCGTTTCCAGGTTTCACCTGGAAATGCCCTGGAAGCGGCTCTGCCGCTCAATCAGCAGGCAGAGCCTCCCAATATGCATTCCCAGCCTGAGGCTGGGAACGAGGCAATTTTCGCCTACTTATCAGAACCTTGTGGATGAGTGTTGAAACCTCGTGATTGAGTAAAAAATCATGTGTGTAGAGACGCGCCAGGTTGCGTCTCTACATTGTGTTCGTGATAAGGGTTTTGGTCTTATATGAACCGTATTGCCTCATGGATGAGTATCAGAATCTCGTGCTTGAGTGTCAGAACTTCAAACTCCTAATTTTTAACTCCTGACTCCTGCTGACAAGCTTGAATGCGGGATAACAGATTTTCTCGCCACTCCCACACAATCAAAACCGGGAGATGTCCAACTGGTGCAGTGTCGGTAAATGTCAGTTGAGCATAAGTTTTCCAGTAAATCTCACTGTGGCGAAACCAACCCTTTCTGCTTCTACCACACCAGCCGACGCGATCGCCAAATTCATCCCAGTTATAATTCACATTGGCAAAAATCTCCTGTTGTACACTCAAACCAAAGCGATCGCGACTATATTCGAGCCACAGGCGGTTAATCGTGTTCAACTCTACACAAGGAAAGTTTTGTATAATCGCGTCATCTACCCAAACTTGTTTTTCTCCAGCTGCTATTCTCTGCATCACTGCTGCTGTTTCCTCGTCAGCTTCTTTCCACTGACCAAATTTCAGTAAATCGCGCAAGCGTATGTAGTCATTTTCTTGCTTATCCTGCTTGTCGTTCAAATGAACTGATGGAGAGGTGACGAGTTGCTTCGCTCCTGACACAGTGACGCATAGAGCTTGGGACATGGAGAGCGAAGAGCTCATGTTCATAGATTCTTTTGTCCCTGTGTCCTCTTGTCCCCGTGTCCCCGTGTCCTCTTCGATGGGATCAGATTCTGGTGTTATCGCTGGTGTCGCCTCTGGCACCTCAACCAAAACATTCTCTACGGCAGGAGTGTTAACAGGATCGCCTTGGCATGGAGATTCTTCTGCTGGGGAATCTTTCTTCAGGAGTTGAGGTGTGAAATTTTGTGCTATTCCTGCCATCAAAATCACATTACAGCCTAGTTTATAGGCAAACTCATAATTCCTACCTGCTCCCAATGCATCATAGAAACCCACAGCAAATTCAATTGCTGCTTTATCTTGAATTGCCTGACTCATGCCTACCACATAATTAATGTGTTGGGCTATCTCCTGTGCCTGATACTTTGAGTAGCAAGCATTGAGAACAACACACTCTAGTTGATCAGCAAAAAGTTGAAATAATCCCGCTAAAGCCTCAGCATCCACTAACTTAACTTGACCCATCTCATCTTCAAATGCCAAGCCTTCTTCTCCAGTCCCATGCCCAGAAAAGTGAATAATATGTGGTTCGTAGTCGAGAATAGCTCTGTGGATATCCCTATAGCGTACTGCTTCTGCTCTCTCTATTAAATACAAGTCACGCTTTTTTGCTCGTCTTAACCCCGCTTTGATTTCGCGCATCTCCTCATCCAGACGAAGCTGACTTGTGCCTCTAGGATTTGCTGACAACAGTAAGATTTTTCGGGGTTGAGTGCTATTATTATCGGACATTTGGCTTAACTAAGCTTAGTAGAGCAGGAGGGAAGACATTTGTAAATTACCCATGCACTAAGGCGCACGCTACGCGAACAGACTATAAGTCTGGGAGCAACGCGGGCACACAAACAAAGCTCCGAAGTTCCCTACGGCGGCATACCCGAAGGGACTTCGCTTGTGTAGCCGCGAATTCTATTCGCCAGGTATTTTTGCAAAATTGGGATGCTCCCATCACTGTTGCATTGAAGTTTGACAACTAGCCGGGGTGAGTGCAGGACTGTGAGGTGTAGTATTAGGGACTTCTGCAACTAGAGTAACTGTGCCATCAGCATCCACAACCCATCCCTGCGCTTCTACTATCTCTTGTGGGTGAGAAGAGGAGGCGGGGACACCGGGACGCGGGGACGTGGGGATATTTTGACTCGCCGCGTCATGACTATTTTTGCTATCTGGCAACTCAAGCAATTCAACTAGTGTTTCCTCACCGGGAAATATCTCGTTGAGGCTAGCAGGTAGTCCACCCCGTCCGGTGATGGTAAAGCGGTTTTGTCTACTTGCTATGCCACCTGGTCTACAACCTTGGGCAATTTGTGTAGAAGGGTCTACTAAATTGACTGGTAACTCCACAAAACCGCGACTGGGGTCAAGATTGGATGTGTTGATTTGTATTGTACCCGCAATCCCTAGTCCAGAACTGGCAGTGATGTCGCTTTCCGGGGTTTGTCGTTCGCGGGGCTGGATGCCAAAGACGTCTCGCGCTCTAATTGTGATATTACCCCCTTGACCGTTAAAAGCATTGGCGGTGATGTCGCTGTCTTCTTTTGGCACAGCAACGATGAAACCATTAGGAGCATCTATGGTAATGTCACCGCCATCACCTCCCTGCTCTGCAGTTCCTGCATTGGTAGAAATTTGGCTGTTTCTACGCAAGAGTAATAAGTCTCCGACTTTCAAATTGATGTTGCCACCGTTACCAGATGCAGTTATAGCTAAAATACGTGCGTTGTTATCTAGCCGGATAGAGCGAGAGGCAACCTCAATGTTTCCAGCAGTTCCTTGTCCATTGCTACTGGCAGTGAGTCCAGCGCCATTGGTGACAGAAAGTGAACCAGTGGTGATGAAGATGCCACCTCCGTTGCCCTCCCCTCCAGTTGCCACACTGCTGAATGCAGCACTGGGGAATCCATCTTTTGTGCCATCAAAAGACACAGTATCTCGGGCATTAATCGTGATATTGCCTGCATCCCCTTTTCCAAGAGTGTTGGCACTGAGCCGAGCGCCATTGGTGAGTGAGAGTGAGCCAGCACTGATGCTGATGTCACCTCCTTTGCCCTCCCCTCCACGTTCCACACTGCTGAATGCACCGCTGGATAATTCATCTTTTCTGCCATCAAAAGACACAGTATCTCGGGCATTAATCGTGATATTGCCTGCATCCCCTTTTCCAAGAGTGCTGGCACTGAGTCGAGCGCCATTGGTGAGTGAGAGTGAGCCAGTGCTGATGCTGATGTCACCTCCTTTGCCCTCCCCTCCACGTTCCACACTGCTGAATGCAGCACTGGGGAATCCATCTTTTGTGCCATCAAAAGACACAGTATCTCGGGCAATAATCGTGATATTGCCCGCATCCCCTTTTCCAAGAGTGCTGGCACTGAGTCGAGCGCCATTGGTGAGTGAGAGTGAGCCAGCACTGATGCTGATGCCACCTGCTTTGCCCTCCCCTCCACGTTCCACAGTGCTGAATCCAGCACTGGGGAATCCATTTGTGCCATCAAAAGACACAGTATCTCGGGCAATAATCGTGATATTGCCCGCATCCCCTTTTCCAATAGTGCTGGCAACTAGTTGAGCGCCATTGGTGACAGAAACTGAGCCAGTGCTGATGCTGATGTCACCTCCTTTGCCCTCCCCTCCACGTCCCACACTGCTCAATGCAAGACTGGGGAATTCATCTTTTGTGCCATCAAAAGACACAGTATCTCGGGCAATAATCGTGATATTGCCTGCATCCCCTTTGCCAAGAGTGCTGGTAATGAGTCGAGCGCCATTGGTGAGTGAGAGTGAGCCAGTGGTGATGCTGATGTCACCTCCTTTGCCCTCCCTTCCAGTTGCCACACTGCTGAGTGCAAGACTGGAAAATCCATCTTTTCTGCCATCAAAAGACACAGTATCTCGGGCATTAATCGTGATATCGCCCGCATCCCCTTTTCCAAAAGTGCTGGCATTGAGTTGAGCGCCATTGGTGACAAAGAGTGAGCCAGCACTGATGCTGATGTCACCTCCTTTGCCCTCCCCTCCAGTTGCCACACTGCTGAATGCAGCACTGGAAAATCCATCTTTTGTGCCATCAAAAGACACAGTATCTCGGGCATCAATGCTGATTTTGCCTGCATCCCCTTTGCCAAGAGTGCTGGTAATGAGTCGAGCGCCATTGGTGACAGAAAGTGAGCCAGCACTGATGCTGATGCCACCAGAGTTACCTACCCCTCCAGTTTCCACTGTGCTCAATGCAGCACTGGAAAATCCATCTTTTGTGCCATCAAAAGACACGGTATCTCGGGCATTAATGGTAATATTGCCTGCATCCCCTTTGCCAAGAGTGCTGGCAACTAGTTGAGCGCCATTGGTGACAGAAAGTGAGCCAGCACTGATGCTGATGCCACCAGAATTACCTACCCCTCCAGTTTCCACTGTGCTCAATGCAGCACTGGAAAATCCATCTTTTGTGCCATCAAAAGACACGGTATCTCGGGCATTAATGGTAATATTGCCTGCATCCCCTTTGCCAAGAGTGCTGGCACTGAGTCGAGCGCCATTGGTGAGTGAGAGTGAGCCAGTGGTGATGAAGATGTCACCTGCGTTACCTACCCCTCCAGTTTCCACTGTGCTCAATGCAGCACTGCCGAATCCATCTTTTCTGCCATCAAAAGACACAGTATCTCGGGCAATAATCGTGATTTTGCCCGCATCCCCTTTTCCAAAAGTGTTGGCAATGAGTTGAGCGCCATTGGTGAGTGAGAGTGAGCCAGTGGTGATAAAGATGTCACCTGCTTTGCCCTCCCCTCCACGTCCCACACTGCTGGCTGCAGCACTGGGGATTCCATCTTTTCTGCCATCAAAAGACACAGTATCTCGGGCAATAATCGTGATTTTGCCCGCATCCCCTTTTCCAACAGTGTTGGCAATGAGTCCAGCGCCATTGGTGAGAAAGAGTGAACCAGCACTGATGCTGATGTCACCTCCATTGCCCTCCCCTCCACGTTCCACACTGCTGGCTGCAGCACTGGGGAATCCATCTTTTGTGCCATCAAAAGACACAGTATCTCGGGCAATAATCGTGATTTTGCCCGCATCCCCTTTTCCAACAGTGCTGGCAAGTAGTTGAGCGGTATTGGTGACAGAGAGTGAGCCAGCACTGATGCTGATGCCACCTCCGTTGCCCTCCCCTCCAGTTGCCACAATGCTGAGTGCACCACTGGATAATCCATCTTTTGTGCCATCAAAAGAAACAGTATCTCGGGCAATAATCGTGATTTTGCCCGCATCCCCTTTTCCAAGAGTGCTAGCAGAGAGTCGAGCGCCATTGGTGACAGACAGTGAGCCAGTGGTGATGCTGATATCTCCTGAGTTTCCGATTGCCTGAGGTACCACAGCATTAGTAATGAAGCTCTCATCCTTAAGATTAACTGCTCCTTGTGCATTAACCTCAATATTTCCTGCCTTGCTATTCACCGAACCCAAACCTGCTGCTATCCCTGCCCTTAGGGTACTTTCTCCTGCAAGCTCAAAATTACGAGCATTAATCGCAATAGTGCCTCCGCCCCTAGCAAGCACATTTACTTGAGCGCCATTGGTAAGTAATACATCACTTCGCTCCACCCCATCAGGGAAACTCAAACTGAGATTACTGCCATCTCCATTCAATCCAACTGTTCCCGCACCTGCTAATCCTCCCAACTCCACTCGACCACCAAAAGCAAACAGTCCTCCACCATCCATGCTGACGTTACCGCCAACCAACAGCAAACTCTGACCATCAGGGACACGTAAACCCTTTGCAGTGAATCTTCCTGATGGATCTAATGCAAAATTTGCGACTCCAGAATTTGCAACTGAGTTATTTTGGATACGTGCGGCAGCAATTTGATTAAACAGTAAAGCGGAAGGATTGACCGTCAACAACTCAGAGGGAGCTTCGGGGGTAGTAGCGCTGAACAAGCCTTCGTTACCAAATTGAATGGCATTGGCAGTCGTTCCCAAAAACGAACCACCAATATCTAGTCGAGCATTGGGACCAAAGATAATCCCATTGGGATTTATCAGAAATAAGTTTGCTGTGCCATTAGCTTTAATCAACCCATCAATATTGGAGAGATTATTACCCGTCACACGGGTGAGAATATTCCTAATTTCGGCGGCGTTGTTGAAAAATGCCTCACCGCCTGTAAGTACAGAAAATTCACGAAAGCTATGAAATAAATTCGTCCCTCTAACCGTGCCCCCCTCAATTTTGCTAGTGTTTCCTTGTTGGATAACACTGGAGTTCACCGGGAGAGTGTTATCGGGAATGATTTGAGCAGTAGCGGAGTTGCCAACAACCAGACAACCAAGGGTGAGACAGGTGAGCCAAACTTGGAGAGCAAGTGGTTTCATTGTTATCTCAGGTAGATATTAACAGGACTTCTGCCATTGCAAAAGCCTACTAGTCTGTCAACCCAAAATTGACGGGTGAAGACAGACGGGGGGACGCGGTGATACAAAGACGCCGAGATTTCTTTGTGTATTCTTAATTAGGTGTCAGCAAAATCAACTTCTGCACTTTCTAAGTAAGTAGGCGAGAAAAAATCAAACTATGTAAAGAAAAGTAAAGCTTGAAAACTAGCTCGTAGTAGGCGCTTTAGCGCTAAAGCGCTTACTACATACCTTTAATTATTTACACTGACCTACTTAGTTCTTTAAGGGAGCAGAAGACACTGCATCTAAACCCACTGACTGCAACAAATCTTTCCAAGCTGTTGTCAATTCTGCATTCTGCGGCTGTGATTGGCGTAAAGAAGCCAAATCCGCTGCTGCTTCTTGCCATATCCCAGCTTTGGCATACAAGGCAACTCGGTCTATAGGTTGTGCTTTGTTTAGTTGACTCGCGAGTTCTGCATTTGGTTGGACTCGCCGGACGACTCCCTCAGCAAACGGGTCTCTTGGTCCTGCTGGCTGACAAACCATTGATACCACCCATTTGTAATCCTGACCAATTGCCAGTTGTGGTGCAGTGGTTGGCAATTTGAAGCTGACAATGCCTGGAGTTCCCTTTAAGTCCTGCTTTGTCTTATAGATACCCTCACCTTGTTGATTTTCTAAGGTAAACACCACCGATGATGCAGAAGTTTGAGCCACATACGCAAGAAAAGTTGGGTGAGGGGACACCGTTAACCCCAATTTTGAGGAAGTTGGTACCAGGAGAGTCAGAAACTGATCAGTTGTTTTTCTGTCTAAGGTTTGGCTGACAGTTTTTCTATCCTGCGGGCATTTGTCATTGTCGCGCCTACCTCCACCTATAGTCACTTTCGGTGCAGGTTGATCGGGAGGAGGGTCAAAGGTGACTCTGCGCTTTTTGGCTGGAGATGGAGTAGTTTGTTGTGGATTAGCTGCTTGTACGTCAGTAAACACGCTTAAAGAGACAGCCAATGGTATTGTAAAAACGAGTGCCAACCCTCGATGTAACTGTGCCCTAGTCATAGTGATAACTCTCCTATAAAGGGAAGTTCTTGACTGGTTTTATACAAAAGATCCAGTTATCTTAGACTCGTACCATACTTTTGCTTAATTGTCTTTGATGAAACTATAGCAATCCTATTTCATTTGTGAAAATTGAGTTCTTCAGAACCCCGACTTCTTAAAGAAGTCGGGGTTCTTGTTTTTTCACAAATCATTTAGGACTGCTATATAGATTTGAAGAAATAGTAAATCTTAAGTTTGTGAAAGCCACAGACCCCCGACTTCTTAAAGAAGTCGGGGGTCTTGTTGCTTACAAATGATTTAGGATTGGGATATAGATTTTAATAAATATTTTTGCCGTAACGCACCGAATTGACACTCCCCTGGCTATCAAAACATCGCTGTCGCTCGTTTTGATGTAAAGCCAGGGGATTCTACATTCTTCCTCGCCACTTGCTCAAGCAGGCTTTCACCAACTAGAGTAGAGGTCGCGAGTCCTGTAGCGTTACTTCGGTTGTGTCCCAACCTAGCTTGTCGTGCAAGATTCAAAATATTTATTGCTGCATTGACATCTCTTTGTATCTCGCATCTACAACTACACTTATGCGTACGAGTTGAAAGAGATTTTTTCACAATTGCACCGCAATCCGAACACTTTTGAGATGTCATTCGAGGATTGACAGCTACAACTGTAGTACCGAACTTAACAGCAAAATATTCTAGCCAACGACGAAATAGACTCCAAGCCACATCATTGATAGACTTGGCAAGACAATGATTCTTCACCATGCCTTTCACGTTCAAGTTTTCATAGGCGACAAAGGCGTTAGCCTTGCACAAGTTACGCGCGACTCTCTTCGCGTGTTCATTCCTCTGCCTATTTACTCTCAAATGTTTCTTTGCATATCTCTGTCTTGCTTTGCGTCGTTGGTTCTTTCCTTTCTGTTTCTTATATATTTGACGTTGAGCGTGCTTGATAGCTTTTTCTGCTTTTTTTAAAAACCTTGGGTTCTCCTCATGATACCCATTGGAATCAGAATAGAAAAACTCAAGACCAACATCAAGACCGATTTCACCATTACCTGTTCTTTGTTCAGGTTTAATCTCAATGTCAACTGCAAACTGGCAGTAGTAACCGTCAGCTTTTCTAACTAACCGAACTCGTTTGATTGACTTGACTGGATAGGTGTGAATATCCCACTTACCTAACAGCTTAACTTCACCAATACCTTTCTTATCAGTAAAGGTGATACGTCGTTTTGTGGGATGCAGTGACCACCCGCTAGTCTTGTATTCAACTGAGCGGTTATCTTTTTGAAAGCGTGGGAAACCTTTTTTCCCTGATTTTTTAGACTTGCAATTGTCATAGAATCTGGCAATAGATAGCCAGGCTCTTTCAGTTGCAGACTGACAAGCCATTGAATTTAAGTCTTTAACAAATCCGAATTCTTTTCGCAGTCCTGTAGAGTAATTATTTAGAGCAATCTTGTCTACTTTTTGCTCTTTTGGTGTATCCATCCAAAGTCTAATAGCTTTGTTGCGAATGAACTGAGTAGTTCTTATCGCTTCATCAATTGCTTGATACTGCTGTTGCTTACCCTTTACTTTGTACTCTAAAACCAGCACTGCGTTATCACCTCCTTGTTTTACTCAATTGAATCTATGTTAACATGAATGTGTTGCTATTGTGTCACAGTAATGCCAAAAAAAGAATTACATATTAGGATTACAGAGCGTAGAATGAATAAGCTACGCCTATATGCGGCTCAAAAAGATAAAACAATTACTCAAATAGTTGAAGACTTGCTTGATACTTTACCCGAACCACAAAAAGAAAGCATCACGGCAGGCTAAAGCCTGCGTCGTGGCTTTCATCCCTGGGCTGAAGCCGCAGGGTTTTCAGCCTACATTCTTATAAATGGTGCGTTGCGCTGCGCTCTAACACACCCTACAAAGTTAAGATTTACTGATAACTGATAACTGATAACTGATAACTGGTAACTGTTAAAGCCAATTACCTACCAGTACAAAACCTGCCCAATAGAAGGGATGCTTGTATCCAGGTTGTTTCAAAAGCTTCAGTTGCGCTTGTCGCAGGGCTTCTGCTTTCGTTGTCTGCGAGTTAGCTAATTGACGGTAAAATTCTGCCATAAAATCGGCAGTAGATTTATCTTCTACAGACCACAGAGTCCCGAGAGTACTACGCGCACCAGAACGCACTGCCACACCTGCTAGTCCCAGCGCTGCACGTTTATCACCCTCGGCGGTTTGACAGGCACTGAAAACCAGCAACTCAATTGGAGTTGGTGTACTTTGTTCTCTAGTTCTGAGTACTTCTCCCAACTGTTTCACGTCTAACCGACCATCCCAAGTGAGAATGTATGTGTCAGCAGCGTTGGAACTAAATTGACCGTGGGTTGCCAAATGCACAACTTGGAACGGGTTAGCACGGATTTGTTTTTGAATAGCGGCGCTGGTAAATGTTTGATTCAGTAAGACTTGTGCCGGAATTTCTGACTTGATTTCGCTCACTTCTGACTCGACACCAGGTAGGGAGGCAAAGCCTTGAGTTGACTGACTCACTCCAGCAACCAGAACTTTGATTTGCTGGCGTTGTAGAGGTTGTGGTGCCAGAAGTTGCAGTCCGGGAGTGAGGGCAATACTATATTTTTCTAGCAAATATCGTTGACCGTCGTGCAGTGCGACCATTGGCAGATTTTTCAGCGAGCCATCGAGAATAAATGCTAGCGTTTTAATTTTACTAGCTTGCAAATCAGCTTCCGCAGGTCGGACTATCAAATCGTAAACTTTTTGGGCAATGGGCAAACGTTCTTCTGTCAAGGAAGTGCGTGAGAGAGAAGCTTGCATTTGCTCAACAATTTGTTCAAGTTGCTCCTGGGGAATGGGTGTCGTGTAGTGACGCAGCGGTTGATTTGGTAGCGAGAGGATAACTTCTAGGCGATCGCGTAGAATTATTGGATAGATAACTGCTGCTTGGGGATCAATCTTACTAACTTGAACTGATTGCCCTGTTAAGCAAGCTTCACGAAAGTAATTATCCAATTCTGCAATTTGCAACGACTCAATCACGTTCAGGGCTTTTGCCAGATTTGCCTGACTCACCTGCTGTAGAGCCTTTGACTGGTTTGGTGACGGTTGTTGCAGCAGTAAGCTGACTAACTCACGATAAACTGGTTCAACGCTTTCTCTAAAGGAAAACTGCAGTTCAAAACTGCCAGCCACTAAGTCATTACGGATGGCTTGCAGGGTATCAACAGCTTCAGTGTAAGCTGCGATCGCTTCCTTCAATTTCCCCTCAGCCACAAGTATCCGCCCAAGTTGCCAAGACAAGCGATAAGTGATATCAGGAGCATTAGTTGCTTGCGCCAGCATTAATGTCCTTTCAGTCAGTTTACGCGCTTCTGTCCATTGCTGAGTTTGTTCGTACAATTCCCCCAAGTAACCAAGAGCATAAGCTTCTGCTCGCTTATCGCCAAGCTCTTGCGCTTGCTTTCCTGCTACCGCTAGAATTTGAGCAGCCTCAGACAAGCGTGAAGTTTTGTCTTTACCCTCACTTTTTACTTTAATCAAACTTTGAACAAAGTTAACTCGTGCTGCCACTGCGGTGCGGCTGGGAGGTATACTCTCTAAAGATTGTTGAATTTCGGGTATCAGTGTTTCAGCAGCAGCCCATTGTTCTGTATCTACCAGCAGCCGCAGTTGGTTGAGTTGTGCCTGTATCTTGGTTTTCGGGCTGGTGGCTGTCGCTATTGCTTGTTGATAGTAATTTAGAGCTTCTTTATTATCTTGTTTTGCGCGAGTGATATTACCCAAACTTAGCAAAGCCAGTGTGATATCATCTTTTGACTGTAATTTCTGAGCAATGCCTAAACTTTGCTTTACCACTGCTTCAGATTTGCTCAAGTCACCGTTCACCCGCAAAGTATTACCTAAATTCAGCAAGCCAGCTGCTTTGAGTAGTGAGTCTGGTTCCGCTTGCAGGGTTTTGTTCACCTGTTCTAAAGTTTTCTGCGCACGGGAGTACAGCCCTAATACTCTCAAAGCCTGGGTTTGATTGATTAAACTACGAATGACTCCTTTTTTATCCTTGGCTTTTTGATAAGTCTCAGTCGCTTGAAGCCAAGTGTTGAGTGCTTTTTCAGCTTGTCCTTGAGCCAGTTCTAAACTCCCCTGAATGTTTAAGGCATCAGCCAGGAGATTTGGAATAGAATTTTCTCCATCTTTCCCCTTTGCTTCCTTCAGCAAAGCTATACTCTGGGCGATCGCCGCCTTTGCTTGAGTCCACTGTCCTAACTGCTGGTATCCCAGAGCAACATTACTCAGCACAACAGCCTGACGGACGCGATCGCCCTGTTTTGTAAACAAATCTAAAGCTTGTTGCCAGAGTGCGATCGCAGCAGCAAATTGTCCCGTTTGGTATTTTACTTTACCTGCTTGTACTAACTGAGACGGCTCATTAACTAGGGACTGAACAAGTGAAAGATTTGCGACAACAGAACTGGCTTGCGGTATCTGTGCTATTGCTGCCCAACCCCCAAAACCCGTCCCCAATATCAATACCAGAACGCAAGCCCCTAACCCAATAGCAAAATTACGGTGAATCACATAGGAACGTCGTTGCCTTACGGTTCTACTTTCCCATCGCCTAGTGCGCAGATGCTTAAGTAACTTTTTAAACTGTGCCTGTAGACTTTGCAAGGCTCACTATCTGCTACACAGAACAAGACTAAACTTGTTTAAAGTTTATCATTCAACTAAAGTTTTCTTTAGAGGGTCTGCTTCCCGCTTCATTCAAGGGAGTCGGCTCCTTCTTGTCCACGAGCGTAAAGAAAGGATGTAGCCCATCCTATTTATCAAAAGTTTATGACCTTTGAAGCTTTTAGCCACTTTAAACCGCTATTTTCAGCAAATTTAACAAATCGTGGACTTCCCGTTTGACCTTTTTACAGGCTTGCTAGTAATGACCGCGACTATGGTTTACAAACCATTTTTTTTCGCCTTGGTTTTCGGCATTAAATTAATTTTACAACACAAAGTCAAAAAAACTTACTCATATTGAAGAGATACAAGTAATTAATAATGTTTTTAGCTATTTAATTTAGCTTTTTGCGACACCTGGAGTATGATACTAACTCAATCACCGAATCATTGCAATTGCCACCTTTGGCGTTGGTTCTTTCAAACAAGACTCAGCTAGGTTATGACTCAATACGGTTCAGATAAGACCACAACCGTTATCAGGAACAGAATGTAGAGACGCGACGCCAGAGCCGGCACGAGGGAGACCCTCCTGCAGCGCTGGCTCGCCATGGCGCGTCTCTACACACGTGATTTTTGACACAACAACCTTAACTGAACCGTATTGGGTTATGACTAGGTCTGGTAATCTCCTGATTTTCCGCCAGTTTTACTAACCAACCTAATTGATTCTATTTGAATCGACTTTTCCAAAGCTTTAGCCATATCGTACAACGTCAGGGCGGCAACAGAAACAGCGGTTAAGGCTTCCATTTCGACTCCAGTTTCAGCTTTGGTTCTGACTGTTGCTTGAATTTGATAACCAGGTAATTGTGGATCAGGTGTAACTTGGACTTCAATTTTTTGCAATGGTAAAGGATGACACAGAGGAATCAAAGAAGCTGTATGTTTGGCTGCCATAATCCCAGCTATTCTTGCAGTTGCCAATACATCCCCTTTGGGACTATTCCCTGCTTGAATAGCGGCGAAGGTTTCTGATAACATCCTGACTCTGGCTGCGGCTACTGCTTGGCGAACAGTGGAGGTTTTTCCAGATACATCCACCATCTGAGCTTGACCCTGATTATCCAGATGGCTTAAGTTAGCAGATAAAATTTCAGAATTTTCTTGCATCATTTGGAAAGGGTGTGCTAATATTGAATTCTGGTAAGGGCGTGTAGCTCAGTGGACTAGAGCACGTGGCTACGGACCACGGTGTCGGGGGTTCGAATCCCTCCTCGCCCGTTTTTATAGAAAGCAAAAGCCTGTTAACGTAAGCCTGTCCCTATCGGGACATAGCTTCTGGTAAAGCGAAGTAATTTCCCGTATTTACATTTTAGTCTCTAGGTATCTTTCAAGGCATAAGCATCTTGACCGCGACCGAGAGCAAAGCGTACAGAACTGGGTAAATCTTTGCTGGACAACGTCAGAAAGATGAAAATACTTAAGAACGTCAAACCAGCAGTTAGACCAAACATATTTCTATAGCCAATATATTCGGCAACAAAACCAAGAACAGGACCTGCGATCGCAATCCCGACATCCATTCCCATCAGACATATAGCAAATATCTGTCCCCGTTCATAAGGCTGCGCTCGATCCACCATCATAGCCGCAATCATGGGAATCAGAGTGCCAGAAGCAGCCCCTTCAATAATTGCTGCAACCAAGAAAGCTGCGGAACTGTTGGCGAGCCACAGAAGTGACATTGACAGGGTGTAAAAAACTAAACTGAGGGTAATAAACAAACCACGACCAAGGCGATCGCTTGCCTTTCCAGTGAACAGCCGTACAGCAAAACTGGCAACTGCTCCTACTGTATAAAACAACCCTGGGTTCAAGTTTACCCCAGTTGATTTGATAAACAATGGCACAAAGGTGTGTAAAGCACCAAAAGCCAAACCAACCAGCAACATGATTATGGCTGGAGTTCTCACCCTGGGGCTACTCACAATTCGCCAAAATTGACTGTTCCTAGTATCACCTTGTTGTCTTGCTACTGGTGGGTTAACGATTGCCAAAATTCCCAAAAACGCCACAAAAGCCAATTCAGCGGTGATCAAAAATAAAATCTGGTCACCAACCCCAGCTTGCAAAAATCCGCCTAAAGCTGGTCCAATTGCTACCCCAATTGGATTGACCAAACTCATGTAGCCAATGATTTCACCCCGCTTTTCCAAGGGAGCAATGTCCGCCACCAACGCATTGAAACCAGTAGTAAAAGCAGCGATACTGATACCATGAAAGACACGCAGCAGTATCAGCAGGGGAATAGATTTGATCGACAAGTAGCCAAGGGGTGCGACAGCAGCCACCAGCGTACCGATAAGTAACACAATTTTGCGACCCCGTCGATCCGCCAAGCGTCCCAACCAAGGGCGAAATAACAACAGTCCGATGGCAAAACTGCCTAGCACAATCCCAATTTGCTGCTTTGTTGCCCCCACAGACTCAATGTACAGTGGTAGCGTTGGCAATAACGAAGCCAAGCTGGACCAGAATAATAAACCTGCCGCAAATAAAACCAGCAGGTTGTTTCGCAATTGGGTATCTATTGTGCGAGACATATTCACAGCAGATGCAAGTTAATGTGAGCTTTGTTTAACCTTTTACCAGTAAATACAATTAAATACAATGATGGCTCTTTCTAAAGTGATACCTAACCCAGCGGATTTCTACGCTTATTTGTGAATTTTAGTAAAATATATTACTAAATCCTCTATGTACTGTAGTCTGAGAAACCGTTGTGTAACAGAGCAGTTGTATTTAATTTATAAACTTGACTTGTGAACAACGAACCCCAGAGAACACAGAGGAAAAAAACTTAGAAAATTTGACAGCTCAATTAAGATGGCTATGTACGACCCTTAATGAACAGCTCAGGGTCAAATGTAGCATTTGTTATTTTCCTGGCGCTGGTAGCCCGATTTCAGAATGTTCCGGTAAATACCATTTGTGGGCGATCGCCGCCAGTTGATCTAACACTACGATTAGGTCTTGTGCTTTTTCGGTTAAACCGTAAGTCACTTGAGGTGGGATTGTTGGCTCATAATCGCGATAAATTATTTCTGCCTCCTCAAGCATTCGTAATCTCTCAGTGAGAACTTTTGACGAAATACCTTCTATCTGGCGTTTTAGCGCACCAAAGCGCGTGGGTCCTTGCTGGCGCAAAATCCAAAGAATGTAGAACGTCCAAGGTCCACCTAGTAGATTTAATAACGTGCCCACAGGGCAACTGGCAGGTTGTTTAAACAGAGTCATAGTTTCTTGGTAGTGTCGTGGTTACTTGAAAGTACCTACTTTACATTTTTAACTAGTAACTTATAGTAACTAATAGAAGGATACAAGTCCTCCACCTTGCTTTGTTGCCTGCAACATACCCTGATATTCTCGGTTAGAAGCTTGTGAGCCAAGGGAATCACAAGCCAAACACTGAATATCCAAAGCATTAAGATTTACCAATAAATAAGCAAATTCACTAAAACTCCACAGCGACAAGCTGAAGGAGTCGTTCGATTGCGCGTTGATCAGCACTGTTATGCCAGGGCGTGAAATTTACACAACTAGGAGTTAAACACATGAAATTCGTAAAAAATTTGTCAATCGCTATTGTCAGTGCTGGATTCATGGTTTTGGCAGCCGCTGCTCAAGCCAAGTCGGTAAGCTTAGAATACGACCGTAGTCTTGGCAGCCCTGGCACCGAACCTGGACAGATTCTTCTACCTCAAGGCATAGATGTGCAGGCAGGAACTGGGTATATTTTTATCAGTGATTCTGCTAATAATCGTGTTTCAGTATTTGACCAAAACAGTAACTTTGTTAAAACCATTGGCAGCTTAGGCACCGGAGCAGGGCAGTTCAGTGGGACAGCGGATCTTGCATTCGACAAGCTGACTGGGAACCTTTATGTGGATGATGTTTATAATAGCGAAATTGATGTTTTCGATGCTGATGGGAACTATCTGAAATCCTTTGGCTCATTTGGTCCTCAAGTTGAGGGTAGACCGTTCTATGGACCAGGAGGCGTCGCATTCGATGCCGTAGGAAATTTTTATGTAGCTGATTATACTCTTGATGCTATCAAGGTATACGATAGAGACGGTAACCTAATCAAAACAATTGGTAGCTCTGGCACTGGAGCGGGACAGTTTCAGGGACCCTCGGGTTTATCAATCTCTGAAAAATCTGGAAATATCTACGTAACCGATCAACTCAACAACCGCTTTCAAGTATTAGATCCTCAAGGTAATCCTCTGTTGGTCGTTGGCGGGGAAGCGGGTAGCGGACGCGGGCAGTTAAATGGACCAGTTGCGATAGAGGTGGACGACGAAGAGAATATCTATGTGGGTGACACTCTCAACAACCGTATCCAGGTATTCGATAAAAACGGTAATTATCTGACTGAATTTGGCACAGGTGTTCCCAACGCCCAGCCAGAACCGCTTGCACCAGGAGCATCGTTACCCGAACCAGGGCAGTTTAATTGGACTGTGGGCGCACACTACAATGATGGGAAACTTTATGTCAGTGACTTCTACAACAGTCGTGTGCAAGTGTTGAACGTCAAAGGAGGCAGAACCTCAGTGCCAGAACCGACACCAGTGTTAGGTTTGGGCTTGCTCGGACTTGGGGTTGCTGTTCAATTGCGGAAAAGGCAGCAAAAGGCAGTTATGAGTTTAGGCGAACTTGACAAGACTGCTGTTTAGTGTTTTTTTTAAACAGCAAGTTGACATTAGACCTCTTGCGCGAATCAAATTATAGCGGTTCTCAATTGAATACATTGCAGTTCTAATTTTATTGTGGGACAGGTGTCCTCACCTGTCCTCTAGATTAGGGCGGCTCACCTCTCCTCTAGATTAGGGCGGGCAAGATGCCCACCCCACAAGAGCTATATTGCATACAACACCAGAACCGCTATATATTTAGCGCTATTCGTACAAGAAGTCTATTAGTTTACACTTTTTGTGACGACCACCTCACGGACACGATAGATGGGGCGTCCTTGGGATTCATGATAAGTACGCATCAGCAACTCTGCCAATAGACCAAAGCAAAACAACTGTACGCCTGTCACTAGCAACAGAACTGCTAAAATCAGCAGAGGGCGATCGCCAATGTCCTGATGAAAAGCAAATTTGACAAAAGTCAAGTAAATTCCAATAGCCCCACCTGAAGCCATGGAAATCAACCCCCACAGCCCAAAAACGTGCATCGGGCGTGTGAGGAACTTTTTCATAAACAAAATCGTTAACAAATCCATCAACACTCGGAACGTCCGCCATATCCCATACTTGCTGCGACCAAAGCGACGGGCATGGTGACGCACGGGCATTTCTGTAATTCTTGCTCCTTCAATATATGCTAGAGCTGGAAGAAAGCGATGCAGTTCTCCATAAAGGTTCATATCTGCCACCAGTTCCGCGCGGTATGCCTTGAGTGAACAACCATAGTCATGAATATTGACGCTCGTGGTTCGCCTAATTAACCAGTTGGCAATTTTGGAAGGGAGTAACCGATTCAAAGCACCGTCTTGTCTGTTTTTCCGCCAACCACTCACCAAATCGTAGCCTTCCTCCAGCTTTGCCAACAGCATAGGTATATCTGCAGGGTCGTTTTGGAGGTCAGCATCCAAAGTGACGATCGCTTTACCTAGGGCATAGTTAAACCCAGCAGCCATCGCCGCAGTTTGACCGTAGTTGCGACGCAAAATCACCGCTTTTAAATCATTACGGATTTGCGCTTGTTCTTTAAGAAACTGTGCTGAACCATCTTTGGAACCATCATCCACACAGATGATTTCATAAGTTAAGTCGGTAGTAGATAATGTGGATGCGATCGCCTCCAGCAAATGAGGCAAACTTTCCACTTCATTATGCACCGGCACCACGACCGAAACATCCGGGACAACCAATGATATCGGCTCATTTTGTCCAGCAAGCCCATTAGAAACCAGTCCAGTCCTCATATTCCTCTCTTGTCCTCAGCGTCTTTGAGGTTCGTAACTCTTGACCACTCTTCCAGCACCGCGCAGTTGCTGGTAATATGACTGACTGATCTCATCTTCTTGTTCCGAAAGAGAGTCAATGGCAATGCCATTACGCCCCTTATCTTTCCCTGAACTATGGATGTAGCAGCCATTCGCTAAATAGAGCCCCACATGAGTTGCTTTTTGGAAGCCAAAGAACACGAGATCACCTGGTTGTAATTCTGTAATAGCAATCGGTTGGCTGAAAGCTTCCTGCTGATAGGCATCTCTGGGTATGCGAATACCCACCGACGCGAACGCCGCTTGCATGAGTCCCGAACAGTCGTAATTTGGTCCTACTGTACCACCCCAAAGGTAATAATTTGATTGTTGCATAGCTTTTTGGGTAAAGGCTATCACCTCTGGCAATCGTTTTTTAATCTCAGATTCAGAAAATGTTTTCGCTTTATAAGGTACAGTGCATGGTTGTAACAAACTGAAATCTGAAAGCGACAGCCATCCTGGATAGTCATCCTCACACAAACACACCTGTACAGACGCACCGCCAGTCGCCTGGTGGGTCGGGAAAGCCGTCATTCGCGCTGGCTCGCCACCTCTCGTCTCTACATCCTGATAGTTTGATGTCACCCACAAATGTCGCCCAGTTGCAGCTTGAGTTGCTAATCGCTCACAACTGGGAGAATCATATATGTTCAGGTCAGCTAGGCACTGGTACTCACCCGATTTGAAATTTTGTATTTTGAATTCTAGATTAGAGGACATCTTTGAACAACAATGAATTTCTTCAATAAAGACGAACAACTTGAAAATCTTGGTAATGGCATTTTAGAAGCAACTTGGGCAGCATTTCCAACTTTAGCCCGCAACCAAATTGCTTTGACTTGGATTGTCTATGATCCCCCTGTACTCGTAAACACGGGTGGCGCTTTAACTCCAGATGCTTTTTGGAACCACCCAGTCCGTGGTTTCAGTTACCGTGGAGTGGAACGAATTTATCCCGCGAGTGTGGTGAAGCTGTTTTACTTAGTAGCAGTTAATGAGTGGCTGGAGAAAGGCATGATTTCCACTTCAAAGGAGTTGGAAAGAGCCATGCGCGATATGATTGTTGATTCCAGCAATGATGCGACCAGTTTAGTTATAGATATCCTTAGTGGAACCACTTCCGGACCAGAATTATCACCAGGACCATTTGAAACCTGGAAGCAGCAGCGCAATATCGTTAACCGCTATTACCAGTCTCTGGGGTGGTCGGATATGGAAACGATAAATGTTTGCCAAAAAACCTGGTGTGATGGACCTTATGGACGCGAACGGGCTTTTGTGGGAGAGTTGCTAGATAACCGCAATATGCTGACGACAAATGCTACCGCTAGATTGCTACACAGTATTGTTGGTGGTGTGGCGGTGTCGAGTGGGCGATCGCAAGCGATGATGACTTTGATGAAACGCAGTCTTCAGCCGGATGATTTGCCAAAAGATGTTGAAGAAGACCAAGTGACAGGCTTTTTGGGTGGTGCGCTTCCCAAAGAAGCACAAATTTGGTCTAAGGCAGGTTGGACCAGTCAAGTTCGCCATGACGCTGCGTATATAGAAATACCAGATAAGCGTCCTTATCTCTTAGTCGTATTTACTGAGGGCAAAGGGAATGCTAAAAACCGCGATATTTTGCCGTTGGTCTCGCAGCTCGTTGCTGAAGCGGTTGGAAAATTAGGTTAGTTGCTTGATCAACATATGAACGGGGAGCTTGTATGAGTGGCTCCTCGACCACAACAGTATAAGAATTTTAGTATAAGGGTTTTTTGCTAATTCTTCTTAAAAAATTCTATTTTTTAAGAAGAATTACGGTTCATCAAAAGTGTATGTAAATCTTTTAACTTGTGAAGATTAAACAAAAGAAATATCAAATAATTAGTAATAAATTTGACTTTTGAAAGACCCAAACTAGCTGTTAAATAGAAACCATCATTGTTGTAGTGGTTATATCGATTACTTGCCTGTTGAATAAACCTGGGATAAAAGGTTTTGGGATTGCAGGTGCTAGCTTTTGCTAGCTTTAGGTCGGATACTAAATAAGGCGCAAGCCTGGTTGCAAAAAGCAACGCTTATGCGTTTAAAAACAGCTTAAAATTAGGGGACATGATGGTTAAGGTGCCAGTAAGCATTATCATTAATAACTACAACTACAGTCAGTTTCTGGGTGAAGCAATTGATAGTGCCTTAAGCCAGACATACGTAAATACCGAAGTTATTGTGGTGGATGATGGTTCCACTGACAATTCCCAAGAAATTATCACTAGCTACGGTACGCAAATTGTTCCTTTACTAAAGAATAATGGTGGGCAAGCATCGGCGCTCAATGCAGGTTTTGAAGTAAGCCGTGGGGAAATTGTCATTTTTTTGGATGCAGATGATTATCTCTTTCCTCATGCAGTTGAGCGAGTGATTGCAGCCTGGGAACCCAATGTGTCAAATGTGCAGTATCGTTTGGAGTTGGTTGACGCTCAAAAAAAGTTTATAGATACCCTACCACGCCCGGAAATCCATCTGGATAGCGGTGACGTATTACCGATTTTGCTGAAAAAGGGAAGATACAATTGTTTGGTAACGAGCGGTAATGCTTTTAGTCGAGCTGCGTTATCTAAAATCCTGCCCATACCCGAAGCTGACTACCGTATTTCTGCCGATGGTTATCTAGTGACTCTCATACCCTTTTATGGTGAGATTGTTTCTATAGAAGAACCTTTAGGAGGATACCGTCAACATGGTAGTAATTTGTGGTCAATAAGCGAGGGAGTGACAAGTGAGAGATTTATTAAGTCAATAAAACATGACTTTCTGAAATATAAAGTTTTGCGTGATAAGGCTACTGAGTTAGGATACGAAGTCGCCGAAGATTTAGGCTTGTGTGATTACTTTCATCTGCAAGAGCGATTAACTTCTTTGCGCCTAGATCCGCAAAATCATCCGGTTCCCTTGGATTCGCAACTTATTTTAGCTTACAAAGGTTTTTTGGCTGTTTGGAAAGATTCTGATTTCTCTAAGAAAAGAAAGCTCATTTTGAGTACTTGGTTCCTTTGGGTTGGGTTAATGCCCCAGGCGTTAGCCAAACCAGCCATTACCTGGTTGTTTGCTCCTCAATCGCGCCCCAAAGCCATAGGTTCGCTACTAAAAAAAATTCGCTCGCTGACGACTTGAGAGGAAACAGCAGTTTAACTAATTCCGCGAAATTCCCCATCCGCCATGCGGTGGGGATGGTGTTTCGGGGCAAAAGCGAGGTATACCCCTCCAAGAGGGTTAGCGTAGCTAATCGTTTTGGAGGGTAACCGAGTTTTTACCTATCTCCGCCCTAGCCCAACGTTCAATGAACTCACTGACACTAACGTCTTGTTGATGCGCCAACTCATTAAGCGCCTCCCACGCTATATCGGTAAGACATATCCCGTGTTTACGCTTTTTCTGTGTGTAAAAAATCGGTACATCCCTTAAACCTTTTTTTCCTTTTCTTGTTGACATATTTAGCTATTACGACTAAGCTAGGCATAGTTTAGCAAAAGAAGGAGGTGAGTAATACATGGCAGTTCGTAGACAGACATTTCGTCTTTATCCAAGCAAAACGCAAGAAATTAAGTTACTTCAAGCAAGACGAGATCATGCCTACTTATACAACGCCTGTATTGCTCACCGTAAGTACGAATGGAGAGCGAATTGCAAATCAGTTTCGTATTTGGAACAGCAGAATTGCTTGCCTGCTTACAAAAAAGAGTGGGAAGAGGCATGCTTACCTTCACTCTCAAGCGTTGCAGGCTACGGTAAAACGGGTTGACTTAGCGTACAACGCTTTCTTCCAAGGATTACGTAAACTGCCTAAATTCAAGTCAATCCGCAAGTTTTCAGGTTGGACTTACCCTGCCACTTCGGGATGGAAAGCAAATACGTCAGGGAAACATGGCAGCGTAAACCTCAACGACCTTGGTATCAAAATAAAAATGCGAGGTCAGGCTAAACAGTGGGGAAAGCCAACCACGCTTACCATTGTGTATAAGCCTGGTTTGAAACAGTGGTTTGCATCTTTTACTGTTGAGATTCTCGATATTGCCGCAAAGTTTGGTTCTCATTCTGAGTTGGCGTACAACTCAATTGTTGCCTTTGATTTGGGATGTGAGACAGCTATCACAACATATAGCGGGAAAAATATTGAGCAAGTATCCAATCCGCGCTTCACTCAGAGGACTGAAGCGAAAATAAAAAAGGCATCTAAAGAATTACGACGCAAGCAAGCCCCAAATCGGAATAAAAAAATTAAGGCATCTCGACGTTGGAAGAAGGCGAACAAACGTGTGCAAGGGCTGCAACGCAAAGCTGGGGCACAACGCCGAGATTGGCAGCACAAAGTTACGTCAGAGATTGCAAGTCGTTATGACATCGGCGTAACAGAGCAACTTAACACGAAGGGAATGACGAGAAAGGCAAAGCGCGGTAGCAAACGTAAGAAACAAAAAGCAGGACTCAATAAATCCATTCTCTCAGTCGGGTTTGGTACTCTCAACAAGATGCTATAGCCATAGCCATCTTCATTAGGACGCAGCTTGCTTGAGAACGACTTCGATGGCATCGCGTAAATGATCTGAGTTGGGTAATAGTTTGCGAATCCGACTTTTCAACCAGGCCCAACACTTTTCAA
>Ga0209902_100118_pt1 | contig 145405 bp, 128 predicted proteins | sample FECB27metaG_FD_188304 | JGI IMG/M metagenome (GOLD analysis project Ga0209902, IMG submission 188304) | Cyanobacterial communities from the Joint Genome Institute, California, USA - FECB-27 (SPAdes) (version 2) | ecosystem: Environmental > Aquatic > Thermal springs > Hot (42-90C) > Microbial...
GCCTCAATGGTGGTCCTAGCGCGGGTGTTCACCTCTTCCCATTCCGAACAGAGCCGTTAAGCCCCGCCACGCCGATGGTACTGGCCTGAAAAGCCGGGAGAGTAGGTAGCCGCCAACCCTCTTTTTACTCCCAAAGCCCCTGTGCCCACATAGCATAGGGGCTTTTTGTTTTTTATCCTTGTTGCTCTGCTATTCTCATCTGCCTGCGTTCTACTGCATAAATAGCCTCTCTAAGCTGATATCACGTTCATTTGCCAGGAAATTCTTAACTTACAAACAATAAACCCATTTTACATTTAGTTTATATTCTCGCTTTTAAGACCGTCCACTCAACCAGACGATAAAAAGGCTAAATGATCAAGCGTATATGAATAAGCGACTATTCATTTTGAGTATTCTGTTGGCGGCCTTTACAGGAGCCTTGATTGCTTTGATTGGCTTCAAATATTTTATTCCACTGCCCCCGTACGAATCTTTTGAACAAAAGCAGAATGTCCGGTTCTCCAACTATATGCCCGACACGAACATTGTCGTGCCAGCTGGCTTAAATTTTATATACGCCGCTCAACTTGTCCGTCCGGGAGTTGTCCACGTAAAAACTATTTACGAAGGCAAAGGAGATGAAGCCATGAACGAAATGTTTAGAGATTACCATGGCTTTGGCAATGACAACCCCTTCCGTAGTCCAAATCCCCATGAGTCGGCGGGTTCTGGAGTAATTATATCGCCGGATGGCTACATTGCTACCAACAACCACGTTATTGAAAAAGCCAGTAAGATAGAAGTTGTTCTGGAAGATAAACGCAGCTACGAAGCAAGGGTAATTGGTACGGACCCCACCACCGATCTCGCCTTACTAAAAATTGATGCAAGCCAGCTACAGTTTGTTCGATATGGCAACTTTGACGGACTTAAAGTAGGTGAATGGGTATTGGCCATTGGTAACCCGTTTGACTTAACCTCTACGGTTACGGCCGGCATCGTTAGCGCCAAAGGTCGTGACATTCATATTTTGAAAGATCAGGAAGGGATGCAGGTTGAATCTTTTATTCAAACGGATGCGGCGGTGAACCCGGGCAATAGTGGTGGTGCCTTGGTCAACCTGAAAGGAGAACTGGTTGGAATCAATACCGCCATCGCTACTCAAACCGGCGTCTTTTCCGGGTATTCTTTTGCAGTACCCGTAACCCTGGTAAAGAAAGTGATGGAAGATCTGCTTCAGTATGGCCAGGTACAAAGGGGGATGCTGGGTGTGCAGATCAATGAAGTTACCTTCGAACTGGCGCAGGACAAAAACCTGAAAAGTACCCACGGAGTTTACATATCAGGTATCAATCAAGGCGAAGCTGCTGATAAAGCCGGTGTTCTTCCGGGTGATGTCATTACCAAAGTAGATGATATACCTGTCAATGCAGTGGCCGAACTTCAGGGAATTATTGCTACTCATCGGCCGGGGGATAAAGTGAAAATCACCTACGAACGTAAAGGAGCGGAAAAATCAGTTGATGTAGTACTAAAAAACAGAAAAGGGAGTACGGGAGTCATAAAGCGGGAAGAAAAACTTACGTCAAGTATTTTGGGTGCTGACCTCCAATCGGTTACCAAACAAGAGCAGGGTATTCTGGGAATTTCCGGAGGCGTAAAGGTAATAAAAGTAGGACCCGGAAAACTTAAAGACGCTGGTATCAAAGCTGGCTTTGTTATTACCAGACTCACGTTAAGCGGAGCATCTGAACCGGAAACAGTCAATAGCCCCGAAGACATTATTAATATTATACAAAAAGGAAGGGAAGCAATCTGGGTGGAAGGTTTTCATCCGGATGGAAAAAGAGGCTACTATGCTATCAATCCTTAACTCATTCAAGGGTTACTTTTTACTTATTTGATCATTTTAAACCTTTGAAAAAGCCAAGATTTCAGTGTTTTTAGCGTTTTTATTACCCGCCTATCAGTGTTAATTTTTTTTTACTTATAATTGTAAAAATTACAAATCACATCCATTTTGTAAACTTATTCGCCTTAAAGTATTATTCTTTAGATGGAAGGAATGCTGGAGACATTACGTATTCAAGAGTTAAATCCTTCGTACAGTACGGGTTTGAATTGGGCGAATCTGGATTCTAATCACGCAACCAAAGATATATTTTCACCAGTGGATGGTAGAAGGATTTCTACTGTCCATTTGATTACTGAACAGGAATATAACCACGTAATTGGGCAAGCAGAAAGTGCTTTTCGGACGTGGCGTCAGATTCCATCGCCTCAACGAGGGGAAATAGTACGGCAGATTGGAGACGCGCTCCGTAAAAGGAAGAGCGAATTAGGTCGGTTGGTGAGTTATGAAATGGGAAAAATCTACCAGGAGGGTCTGGGTGAAGTGCAGGAAATGATTGATATCTGCGATTTTGCAGTAGGACTTTCCCGGCAACTTTATGGTTTTACCATGCATTCGGAGCGCCCCGAACACCGCATGTACGATCAGTATCACCCACTGGGTGTAGTCGGCATTATCTCTGCCTTTAATTTTCCAGTCGCCGTTTGGGCCTGGAATGCTATGCTGGCAGCGGTATGCGGCAATGTTTGTGTCTGGAAACCCTCTGAGAAGACGCCGCTTACAGCGCTAGCGTGCCAGCAGATCATCAGAGAAGTATTGGAGAAAAACCAGGTGCCGGAGGGCGTTTTTAGTCTGGTGATTGGCGATGCCTCAACCGGTGCCGCTATGGCCAATGATTCCCGCATTGCATTGCTTTCTGCGACTGGTTCCAGCCGGATGGGCAAGTACGTAGGAGAAGCCGTTGCCAAGCGATTTGGCAAGTCTCTGTTGGAACTGGGTGGCAACAATGCCATTATCATTACCGAACACGCCGATATAGAAATGGCTATCCGTGCGACAGTCTTTGGGGCCGTAGGCACTTGTGGACAACGCTGTACCAGTACGCGTCGGCTCATTGTTCACGAGAGCGTTTATCAAAAGGTGAAAGAACGCTTATTGGCAATCTACCCAAGGTTACCTATTGGTAATCCGTTGGATGAAAGCAAGCTAGTGGGCCCACTTATTGATAAACAAGCCGTGGAGGATTATATTAAGGCGTTGGCTGCCGTTCAAGCCGAAGGTGGTCAGCTATTGTACGGAGGCGAAGTATTGGCAGGCGAAGCTTATTCATCAGGTACGTACGTGACGCCGGCATTGGTAGAAGCAGAAAATACGTATCCGACGGTACAAAAAGAAACTTTTGCACCCATTCTTTATCTCATACGTTATAAGGGAGATGTCAAACAGGCCATTGCCATTCAAAATGGTGTTAAGCAGGGATTGTCCTCTTCCATTTTTACCACTAATCTATTGGAGGCAGAAACCTTTCTCTCCTATCAGGGCTCAGACTGCGGCATTGCCAATGTGAACATCGGTACTTCGGGAGCAGAAATCGGCGGCGCCTTTGGGGGAGAGAAGGAAACGGGCAGTGGCAGAGAATCCGGCTCAGATGCCTGGAAAGTATACATGAGAAGGCAAACGAATACCATTAATTATAGTACAAAATTACCCCTGGCTCAGGGTATTCAGTTTAATATTTAATATTCACTTACTAATTCGTTGTCTATTTTTAATATTTATCTATATTTCGCTGTCCAAAAAACAAAAGCGTACCATGTCTGAAATTAAGCCAAAATACCACACGATTATGTTGATTGATGATAATGAGATTGATAACCTGATCAATCAAAAAATCATCGAATCTTCCAGCATCGCTAAGCACATTTTTACCCATACCAGTGGAAAAAGCGCTATTGAGTTTCTCAAAAACATGGAAAAATTAGCCTCCCGGATCGAAAACGTTCTACCGGAGATCATTTTTCTGGATATCGACATGCCGCTGATGGACGGCTTCCAATTCCTGGATGAATTCAACAAGCTATCGAACGAAACCAAAAAACACTGCCACATTGTGATGCTGACCTCTTCGATCAATCCGCAGGATATGAATAAATCGAAGAAATACGACTACGTGAAAAAGTATGTCAACAAACCGCTGACTCAGGATAGTCTGAAGAAGCTGGAAGTAATGGGGTAATTACCCTCAGATTACCATTCCACGCTTGACGTCCTATAGCGTGAAAAAACTTGGACAAAGAAATTTTGCTGGAAAGCCAAGACCTTGCCTTGTTATAGGGTGAGGTCTTTTGTATTTTTAATTACCCCTGTCAATTGAATGCGTAAGAATTGGCGGCTGTTTATAAAATCCGCTAATCATTGATTTTGTAGTGACGTTACTGGTGCCTTCGTAAGTGACTGCACCCACTCACTTTGAAAAGGAGCAAACTGATAAAACTCGTCCTGGTACCACTGAAAATGGTTCACTTGGAAACCTTTGAAAGCTGGTGCCGCAATCCCATCCGAAAATATTGCTCTGCTTCTGAATAATCGTATCTCATCCCAAAGTTGATGCTCAATCAAGGATTGCAGCAACTGGCTCCCCCCTTCTACAATCACAGATTGCACTTTGCGCTGGTAGAGCGCCTCCAGCATGGGCTTGATCAGGTCCCGGCTTTGTTCCAGTTGGACGAATTCAATCGAACCTGATTTTTCATTTTTAAGCAGATTAAAGCAAATCGTTGCCTGGGACTGATCGAACAAATGGTGGGAAGCCGGGATTTGCAGTTGCTTATCCAGAACAACCCGAACCGGATCTCTGCCCAACCAATCCCGCACGTTTAACCGGGGATTGTCATAGAGCGCCGTTCGGGTGCCCACCAGTATCGCATCTTCTTCGGCCCGCCACTGGTGTACCAGTTTCCGGGAGTAGGGATGGCTGATCCATTTAGAATCGTAATTCGTCCGGGCGATAAAACCATCGGCCGTTTCGGCCCATTTGAGAATGACGTAAGGGCGCTTTTTCTCCATATAAGTAAAGAAGCGGCTATTTAGCGCCCTCCCCTGCCCTTCCAGAACGCCCGTTTCCACCTCGATGTTGGCCTCCCGTAGTTTGGCAACGCCCCTTCCACTGACCAGGGGATTGCTATCCAGGTTGCAAATGACCACCCGTTTGGGCCGATGCCGGATCAATAAGTCTACGCAGGGAGGTGTTTTCCCGAAATGGGAACAGGGCTCCAGGGTAACGTAAACAGTAGCTTCTGGAAAAACGGATGGGTATTCTACTGCATTTATTGTGTTCACTTCGGCGTGCCAATCGCCGTAGCGACGGTGCCATCCCTCACCCACAATCCGATTGTGGTGTACAATTACACATCCCACCATAGGATTGGGGCTGACCTGTCCGCGGCCCAGCGTAGCCAATTCCAGCGCCCGCTGCATGTATAGTTCATCATTCATCATAGTGGCAAAGATGAGATGGTCGGAGTAATTCGTCAAATATGAAGCTTTTTATGGTTGTTTTGGAAACAAAGCAGCCATTCTGCTCATTCGTAGCGCAGAAAATCGGCATCTTTGCGAATGCGTGAAGCCAAGCTACTCTTTCATGAATTGGTAAAGCAATTACAGCCTACGTACGACGATGAGGAAGCCCGCAGTATTGTCTTTATTCTGTTGGAACATATGCTACACCTGAAAAAAACGGATGTGTTGGCCAATCGGCTCCTCCCTCCCACTTTTCAGGCCGACTCCCTGCAAGCCGCTATGCACCGACTTATAAAACACGAGCCTATTCAATACGTAGTAGGAGAAACGGACTTCTACGGGCGTCGATTTCTGGTCAATCCGGCAGTATTGATTCCCCGTCCGGAAACGGAAGAACTGGTTCAATGGATTATTGAAAGGTACCGCTCGGCTGCTCAATCCATTTGTATGCTGGATATAGGCACGGGTAGCGGCTGCATCGCCATTACTTTGGCGAAGGAGTTGCCCCAAGCAAACGTATCCGCTTGGGATGTTTCTGAGGCGGCCCTGCAAATAGCCAGCAAAAATGCGGATTTGCACGGGGCATCGGTCCGCTTTGCACAGGTAGATATCCTACAGCCGCAAACCTGGGAACGAGGGCAGTTTGATTGCATTGTGAGCAATCCTCCTTACGTAATGCGGGGAGAAATGCCCAAGATGCGCCCTAACGTGACTGATTACGAACCGCACCTGGCGTTATTCGTAGAAGATGATTCGCCGCTGCTTTTTTATGAAAGCATTGCGACTTTCTGTATGAGTCACCTTAGCCCGGACGGGCAGTGCTACGTAGAAATCAATGAGCAATACGGTAAGGAAGTGCAGCGTTTGTTTGAGGCAAAAGGTTTTACTGACACGGAAATTTATTGGGATCTGTTCGATAAGGAAAGGTTTGTCCGAGCCAGAAGAGCATAATACTATGATTTGCCGATCATGCATTTTAAATTACCACACCAAATTCACAAAGACATTCATACACCAGAAACTAAACGCTGATATCCGTTACTAGCAGACATGGAACAAACACTCAATTCAGGGCTGGATTTACAGACCAAGATCAAACAAGTAATTGCTGAAGTAGGAAAAGTAGTCGTAGGGCAGGATTACCTGGTCAATCGTTTGCTCATCGGTTTGTTTACCGGAGGCCACATTCTGCTCGAAGGCGTACCCGGGCTGGCGAAAACCCTTACCGTCAATACGCTGGCCAAAGTCCTGCACCTGGATTTCCAGCGCATTCAGTTCACCCCTGATTTGCTACCCGCCGACCTGGTGGGTACGATGATTTATAACCAGAAAGCGGGAAACTTCGAAGTAAAAAAGGGCCCCATTTTCTCCAACCTGATCCTTGCGGATGAGGTCAACCGCTCACCGGCCAAAGTACAATCTGCTTTACTGGAAGCCATGCAGGAGAAGCAAGTAACCATTGGAGAAACGACTTTCATTCTGGACCGGCCCTTCCTGGTGCTGGCCACCCAAAACCCGGTGGAGCAGGAAGGTACCTATCCCCTGCCCGAGGCCCAGGTAGACCGGTTTATGATGAAAGTACACGTAGGTTATCTGGACAAAGCATCAGAACTGGAAGTGATGCGACGAATGTCAAATATGAGTTTTTCGCACAAGGTAAGTACGTTGCTCGACAAGGAAGATATTTTTGCCATCCGGCAGGAGATCAACCGCGTAAACATGTCGGAGTCGCTGGAGCAATACATCATTGAGCTGGTATTTGCCACCCGCACGCCTTTGGAGTACGGATTGAAAGAAGAAGCCAACTACATCCAGTACGGAGCCTCTCCCCGCGCCAGCATCAACCTCAACCTGGCAGCCAAAGCACTGGCCTACCTGAACGAGCGGGATTACGTGCTGCCGGAAGACATCAAAGACGTAGCACGTGACGTATTAAACCATCGGATTCTACTCAATTATGAAGCCGAAGCAGACAATATTACAAGCAATCAGATCATCGAAACCATTTTGAAAAAGGTTGCCATCGCCAGATAAAACTAAGTAATTCTACTCATTACCAAGGGCGCGTCCCGGGGCTTTTAGCTTCGGGACGCTTTGTTTTCCAACGTATTAATTCAAAACGTTCAATTTTAATGCTAGGGTAATGGTTCGTCAAATGATCATAAAAGTATGATAATGGCCACTTAACAATGGGGTAATAAGCGAGGTCTAATTTTGCGGCAAAACAAAAGAATATGAAAAGATATCTTACATTCTGTATTTTGCTCTTTAGTGCCTTCGCTGCAAAAGCGCAGACTGGCACTATCAAAGGCACGATCAAAGACGCCAAAACCCAGGAAGCCATTATCGGAGCCAGCGTAGTTATTGAAGGCACCACCACCGGAGCCGCCGCCGACCTAGACGGTAACTTTATCATCCCCAAAGTACCAGCAGGTACCCATACGCTTATAATCAGTTTTGTTTCCTACCAAAAGAAAGTAATTCCCAATTTGGTGGTTGAATCAGGTAAAGCGGTCGTTATCAATACCGCCTTGGACGAGGAAACTACCCAACTAACCGAAGTAACTGTCACCGCTCAACGAGCTACTAATACCGAAGTAGCCGTCATTTCGGAGATCAGAGCCGCCCAACAGGTGGCCGTGGGCGTATCGGCTGAGCAAATTGTCCGCACCCAGGACCGCGATGCTGCTCAGATTGCCCGTCGGGTACCCGGTGTTTCCATTGTAGATAACCGTTTTGTTCTGGTCAGGGGTTTGAGCCAACGCTACAACACTGTAATGATCAATGATGTCATTGCACCCAGCACTGAAGTGGATGTACGGTCTTTCTCCTTCGATATGGTGCCCAGCAATATGATCGACCGGATGCTCATTTTCAAATCCGGGGCGGCCGAACTGCCAGGTGAATTTGCGGGAGGAGTCATTAAACTTTACACCAAAAGAGCTCCTGAAGAGAATTTTACCAACGCAGGCGTAACCTTCGGATATCGGATGAATACGACCTTCAAAAACATTCAACGCGCAGAAGGAGGAAAGCTTGATTTTCTCGGATTTGATAATGGAGACCGTTCTATACCCGCTTCGTTTCCTCAAGTTGCCGGGCAGTTTAATGGTCAATCTCCGCAGCAAAGAGCCACATTAGCCAACCAACTTCCCAATACTTGGGGAATAACCTCTCAAAATGCACCGGTAGACATTCGATTCAATGTAAATCTGGGCAGAAGGTTTGATTGGGGAAATATACGGGTTGGTAACTTAACTAGTCTAAACTACAGCAGTACCAACCAGAACCTGGATACTGATTTTAAAACCTACAACAACGGTACTACTGCTGGCGATGTTTACAGCCAATACCAGGATCGTCAGTTTGTTTATAATGCCCGTCTAGGTGTATTGCACAACTGGTCTTTCAAGTTTAGTCCATCTTTTTCGCTTGAATTCAAAAACCTGTTTAACCAGTTAGGTTCTGCGGAGAGCGTAGTTAGACAAGGGGAAATAACCGCTGAAACCAGAGACATATTGGCTTATTCCCAAAGGTATGAAAGCCGGAGCATTTACAGTGGACAGCTGGTAGGTAGAAACACCCTTTCAGAAAAATCAGACCTTAACTGGCAGTTAGGCTACTCTTATACGCACCGTACTGAACCCGACTGGAGAAGGCTGCGCTACATACGTAATACGGGATCTGGTGAACCTTTTACGGCCGTTACTTCTAATCAGCCCGTCTTGACAGATGCTGGTCGGTTCTTCTCGGATTTGAACGAAAATGTAATTACTGCCGCAGCCAATTATGAACAAAAGATTGGTAAACTGACTGGGGAAGATGCGGCCAAACTGAAATTTGGCGTGTACACAGAAAGGAAAAGTCGGGATTTTGCCGCTCGTTTCTTCGGTTATGTAAATGGCTCTTTGGATGCAAAAAGGCAACCGGTCAATCAGATTTTCGCTCCTCAGAATGTCAATGGAGAAGGTGGTTTTTCTGTTCTTGAAGATACAAAGCCTAGTGATCAATATTCAGCTGCAAACACATTGTTAGCTGGCTATGGCAGCATTTACTTCCCGATTGGAGAAAAATTCAATGCCACAGTGGGCATTCGGGCCGAATACAATCGCCAGGAACTCAATAGCCGTACGGGTGAAGGCCCCGTAACCGTTGATAATCCTATTCTTAGCCCACTGCCTTCTATCAACCTGACTTACGATCTGAATGACAAGCAACTGGTTCGATTGGCCTATGCTTACACCCTCAATCGTCCGGAGTTCCGTGAATTGGCACCATTTATTTACTACGATTTTAATATCAATGCCAACATCATTGGAAATGAATTTTTGACTACTGCTAAGATTCAGAACCTAGATGCTCGTTGGGAATACTATCCCTCCCCCAGCGAACTGATTTCCCTAGGCGTTTTTTATAAATATTTCCAGAACCCCATCGAAAACTATCTGCGGACATCTGCCGGAGGAATCAATTATACCTACGTGAACGCCGACCACTCTACCAGTTACGGAGTAGAAGCAGAAGTACGTAAATCATTTTCTGAATTGTCTCAGAGCCGCTTTATCCAAAATCTGAGTGTAGTTGCCAATGCTTCGTACATCATCAGCAATATCGACTTAGGTGAATCTGTAAAAGTTTCGCGTACTGTCAGTCTTGATCCGCTACCTGTTGCCGGAGCAGTAGATCAGAAACGCCCGATGCAGAATCAATCTCCTTATCTGGTCAACGCAGGAATCTATTACAATGATGACAAACTGGGTTTACAAGTCAATGCTTTATACAATGTTTTCGGAAAGAGAATATTTGCGGTGGGTTCTTTTGAAAACCCAACTATCTATGAAATGCCCCGTCACGTTGTAGATCTTAATGTGACCAAAACCCTTGGAAGACGCTTCGAAGCCAGATTGAATATCCAGGATATACTTAACCAAGCTTTCCGCCTGGAGCAAGACTTCAATCGGGACGCCCTGATTAACAGTAGTGATCGCCAGCCCATCATCAACTACCGAAGAGGAACATATTTCAATCTGGGTCTGGTCTTCAACTTCAACCGCAATACCCAAACACCTTCAAACAACTAGTGCTTTTTACCTAACCAACTTACCTTATGAGATTTATTAAGAACCTATTATTAATTGTCATTCTTACAGCCGCCACTTTTGCCTGTAAAAAGAGCCAACCTGAAGAGATCTTAGCTATTTCCGGATTTTCTCCCGCCAGTGCGCCAGTAGGGACGGACGTGACAATTACCGGTACTAAGTTTGGCACGGACGCTGCCAATGTAGAGGTGAAATTTGGCAATACTATTGCTCCTATCAAATCAGTTTCTAATAACCAGATTGTTACAACCGTACCCGTTGGGGCTACCGATGGAGCAATTTCCGTAAAAGTAGGCGCTAATACTGTTACATCTTCCAGTAACTTCACCTTGTCTAACCGCCCGGTAGTAGAAATTACTGCGGATATCACGGCTAATACGACTTGGTCGGCCAGTAACATCTACCTGATGAAAAAACAGTTTGTGTACGTCACGGATGGCGTTACCTTAACCATTCAGCCCGGCACAATTATCAAAGGTGATGAAGCCAGCAAGTCGACTTTAGTAGTAGAAAGAGGAGCCAGACTGGTAGCCGAAGGTACTGAAACCAGCCCCATTGTATTTACCTCTAACCAACCGGTGGGCCAGCGTAGCTACGGAGACTGGGGTGGTGTTGTACTGGTAGGAAGAGCTCCGGTTAATCGCCCGGAAGCTACGGCTATGGAAGGCGGTATCCGAGGACAATTCGGGGGCGATGTACCCAATGATAATTCCGGTATTTTAAAGTACGTCCGTATTGAGTTCCCGGGAGTAGCATTGACTTCCTCCTCCAATAGCGAAATCAATGGCCTGACTTTGTATGCAGTAGGTTCTGGAACTGTTATTGATCACGTTCAGGTATCTTACAGTGGGGATGACTCCTTCGAGTGGTTTGGTGGCACAGTCAATTGCAAGTATCTTGTGGCACACCGCGGCTTTGACGATGATTTTGATGCAGACTGGGGTTATACTGGCAAAGTACAGTTCGGCGTATCCTTAAGAGATCCAAACGTAGCTGATCAATCTTCTTCCAACGGGTTTGAATCTGACAACTTCAGCGGAGATGGAACTCCTGCCACCGGTCCTCGTGCTGGTTTACCTTTGACGGAGCCTACTTTTGCCAACATTAGTATCTTTACCACCGCTCAAACACCTTCTGCCAATCCTACACCTGCACCTGGTAGCGGTCCTTATCAGTCAGCTATGCACCTGAGAAGAAACACGGCCATCAGCATCTTCAATTCTGTTTTTGTGGGTTATCCGGAAGGATTACGTCTGGATAATGCAGGTACTCTTGTTAATGTAAATGAAAGCAAGCTTCAGTTAAGAGGAATTACCCTGGCCAACGTGACGTCTCCTTACCTGGGAAGAAATACCGTAACCGATGCTCAGGCTGAGACTTTCTTTACTACCGCTGCCTTCCAGAATCAGGTAGTCACTCAAGCCAACCTGGGTACTCTAGGCTTGAATACTAATGCCTTCAATCTGACTACGCCCAACTTCCTACCCAATGCCGGTTCGCCGCTGCTCACAGGTGCTATCTGGGATGGCAAAGGAGCCGATGCGTACTTTGAGAAAGTAGCCTACAAAGGCGCTTTTGGTACTACAAATTGGACTGCTGGTTGGACCAACTTCGATCCTCAGAATACCGAATACAAATAATTAGGATTATTTCGCAGATTGAAAAAAGCCGGGGCCTTGACTCCGGCTTTTTTGTTGGTTTTCGCAGTTGCTCTCGAACACCCGTTGGCCTGAAGCAGTGTAGCCAATGGGCCTTTGCTTTTCAGCATCAATCGGCAGCAGTGCCAGGGCAACAAACTACCGCCGCTTCTTCACAGCAGCCTTGTTCGCATTCGTCGGGATGATTCAATAGTGCATTCATGATTGAAAAACGTTAAGGGTGAAAAACAAGAAAATTCACCAGCGAATTTTCAATCAATAGACGGGCGAAGGACCCAATTGACGCAGGAAAGTTAGCAGGCTGGGCAACTTTTTTTCGGAATGGCATCCATGACATTGCCATACAGATCTACCTTCAGTCGGCAGCAGTCCAGCAGCATCGTCTTCAGCTTTTCCCTTGCCCGCTGGGTTCGCGAGCGGGCTCCCTAATAAGAGATATTGAGTTTGCGGGCAAAGTCTAACTGCGACATCTGCTGCAACTCTACCATTTGCAAAGCTTCTCTGTACAGAGCTGGCAGGCGGTCGATAAATATGCTCAGACATTGGCTGATTTTGTCGCGAAAATGCGCCTGTTCGTGTTCTTCCACTTCTACATCTGTTAACTCTTCTCCGCCCTTTTGCTTGCGATAGTAATCGTGAATGGTATTTCGGGTAATCTGGTACAGCCAGGACGTGATTTTACGGGGATCGCGGATTCGGACAATACCGGTTTGAAACTTAATATATACTTCCTGCAAAATGTCTTTGACATCTTCCGGATCACGCACGCGAAGGGAAATGAAACCTTTCAACTCTTTCCGAAGTTCATTCCAGGTATTCAAAACCAGGGTATCCACAAAACAAGGGGTTCGTATCGGAATATAGTCGGTACATCGGCGCTTTTGACGCAGCTTTTCTGCTAATTTGGTTTAAATTCTTTAAAAGTTGTGAAACAAAAAAGCCGGAACGTATGTCCCGGCTTTTTTATGGATTCAGATTGATTACCGCAATCCATCCACCCGCATGATGGTGATAAGTTCCTGCAGATCTTCGTTCTCTACGACTTTTTTGGTGTCGGCCAAGGTCAGGAAGCGCTCATACACGCCGTCCATATCAGACTTATTGAAGCTATAACCTAACAATTCCAGGCGGTGACGGAGGGCAGCCCTCCCGCTACGGGCCGAAAGAATGATGGATGAATTGGGAACTCCTACGTCATTCGGATTGATGATTTCGTAGTTCTCCGGATTCTTCAGGAAGCCGTCCTGATGAATACCCGAAGAGTGCGCAAAAGCGTGTTTGCCCACAATCGCCTTATTGGGCTGTACGGGCATATTCATCATTTCGGAAATCAAACGGCTGATCGGATAAATCTTTTGGGATTGAATACCGGTTTCGAAGCCCAGGTCTTTGTGTACCTGTAAAATCATCGCTACTTCTTCCAGGGACGTATTGCCAGCTCTTTCGCCGATTCCGTTGATGGTTACCTCTACCTGCCGGGCACCGTTCATAATACCGGCCAAAGAGTTAGCCGTTGCCAGACCCAGATCGTTGTGACAATGTACGGAAATGGTAGCCTGATGTACGTTGCTCACGTGGTCGAATACATACTTGATCCGCTTGCCGTACAGGTCGGGCAGGCAGTAGCCGGTGGTATCGGGAATGTTTACAACGGTAGCACCGGCTTTGATAACGGCTTCGGTCAGTTGGCACAGGAAGTCCAGATCGGCCCGACCGGCGTCTTCCGCGTAAAACTCCACGTCGTCGACCAGATTACGGGCGTATTTGACGGCCCAGACAGCCTTTTCCAGAATCTGCTCCCGGGTGCTGTTGAATTTATTCTTGATGTGGATATCGGAAGAACCGATTCCGGTGTGAATCCGCTTGTGACGGGCGTACTTCAGAGCTGCCGCCGCCGCGTCGATGTCTTCTTTCACGCAGCGTGACAGGCCGCAGACGACCGGATTTTTAACCGCTTTGGAGATTTCTACCACCGAGTTGAAGTCGCCCGGGCTTGAAATCGGGAAACCCGCTTCAATGATATCCACACCGAGCGATTCCAGTTCGAGGGCAACCTCAATCTTTTCCTTGGTAGTCAATTGGCAACCGGGCACTTGTTCGCCGTCGCGCAGGGTGGTGTCGAAGATGTGAACTTTTTGGCTCATGGTGATAGTATTGAAAGTGGGTAATGTGCTAATATTTTATCTTAATCATTTTTCCTCACTGATTGACTGCCTCAGGAACAGCTTTCAGAAAAGAAGCGACTTTTTGGCTCATTTTTTCCGTATTCAGGATTTTTTCTTTGGGTGTCTCTGCATCGGCAATGTCGCCGGTGCGGAAGCCTGCTTCCAGCGTCTGCTCTACCGCCCGGATCACGGCATTGGCTTCCTGCTTCAGTCCCAGCGAAATATCCAGCATCAGCGCTACCGACAGAATCGAAGCCAGCGGATTGGCAATGCCTTTGCCGGCAATGTCGTGAGCGGAACCGTGAATGGGTTCGTACAAGCCCACCGTATCGCCCAGGGAAGCGGAAGCCAGCATACCCATCGAGCCGGCAATCTGAGAAGCTTCATCGGTCAGGATGTCGCCAAACAGGTTGCCCGTTAGCACTACATCGAACGAACGCGGGTCTTTGATCAGCTTCATGGCGGCGGTATCCACAAAGATGTGCTCCAGTTCCACGTCCGGATACTGCTTTGCCACTTCGTTTACTACTTCACGCCACAAGCGGGAAGATTCCAGTACGTTGGCTTTGTCAACGGAAGTCAGCTTTTTCCGTCGGCCCCGGGCGGCTTCGAAGGCTTTTTTTGCAATGCGTTCTACTTCGTAGCGGGCATAAATCATAGTGTCGTAGGCCGTATTTCCTTCGTCTTTCCGGCCTCTTTCGCCAAAGTACACGTCGCCAGTCAACTCCCGGAAAAAGAGAATGTCGGCTCCTTTCAGCACTTCTGCTTTGATGCTGGACGCATTCAACAATTGATCGAAGAGTTTGATGGGGCGCAGGTTGGCATACAGGCCTAGCGACTTCCTGATCTTTAAGAGTCCTTGCTCAGGTCTTACTTTCAGTGAAGGATCGTTGTCGTATTTCGGATGGCCCACTGCCCCGAACAAAATGGCGTGGGAGGCCTTCGACTTTTCAATGGTTTCGTCAGGCAGGGGATTGCCGGTTGCCTCAATGGCCGCGTGGCCAATCAACGCTTCGTCGAAGGAGAACCGATGACCAAACCGGGCACCGATGGTTTCCAGTACCAGCTTACCGCCGGTCGTTACTTCTTTACCAATCCCGTCACCGGGAATTACCAGGATCTTATATTCTTTCACGGATATAGAAAAGTAATGAAAATTGGTTAATGGGTTTGTTCGTACGCTAAAATCCGGTCTTTCAGACTCAGGATGTAGTCGATATCATCGTAGCCGTTGAGCAGGCAGGCTTTTTTGTACGGGTTAATCTCAAAGCTTTCGGAGGCTCCGTTTTCCAGGCTGATCCGCTGATTTTCCAGATCCACCTGAATGGGTGAATGTGGGTTTTTCTCCAGCAATTCAAACGTCTGACTCAGGAAGGCATCGGATACCTGTACGGGCAACAAGCCATTATTCAAAGCATTGCCCTTGAAGATATCGGCAAAAAAGCTGGAGACAACCACTTTGAAACCATAATCGTGAATGGCCCAGGCCGCGTGCTCCCGGCTCGAACCGCAGCCGAAATTTTTGCCGGCTACCAGTACCTTTCCACTTAACTTCGGATTGTTGAGCACAAAATCTTTTGGGTTGCCGGCATTATCGTAGCGCCAGTCGCGAAACAGGTTGTCGCCAAAGCCTTCGCGGGTGGTGGCCTTTAGGAACCGGGCAGGAATGATTTGATCCGTATCAATGTTCTCAATGGGCAAAGGTACGGCCGTTGAGGTGAGGGAATGGAATTTTTCTTTTTGCATAGGTAATGGCTTCCTTACGTATCAGTTTACTAAATCATCTCCCGGATATCCGTTACTTTGCCCGTCACAGCAGCGGCGGCGGCAGACAAGGGGCTGGCCAGGAAGGTACGAGAGTTGGGTCCCTGACGTCCTTCAAAATTACGATTCGAGGTAGAAACGCAGTATTTTCCGGCCGGAACTTTGTCTTCGTTCATACCCAGACAAGCGGAACAGCCTGGCTCCCGCAATTCAAAACCGGCCTCTTTGAAAATGAGGTCTAAGCCTTCGGCAATGGCCTGCTTTTCTACCTGCTTGGAACCCGGAATGATCAATACTTCTACGTCGCTGGCCTTTTTCCGGCCTTTTACGAATTCAGCCACCAGGCGCAAATCTTCGATGCGGGCGTTGGTACAGGACCCAATGAACACGTAATCCACCTTTTTGCCCAGCAATTGAGAACCTGGCTCCAGGTCCATGTAAGCCAGCGATTTTTCAAAAGAAGTCAGTTCGCTCGGGTCGCTCAGTTCGCCGGTGGTTGGGATACGATCGTTGATCTTGATGCCCATGCCCGGATTGGTTCCGTAAGTGATCATCGGGGCAATGTCGGCGGCATCGAAGCGGTAAACTTTATCAAAAACGGCATCGTCATCTGACTTCAGCGTTTTCCAGTATTCTACGGCTTTGTCAAAATCAGCGCCCTGCGGAGCAAATTTGCGGCCTTTTACGTAATCGAAGGTCGTCTGGTCAGGTGCAATGAGGCCACCCCGGGCACCCATTTCGATGCTCATATTACAGATGGTCATCCGCGCTTCCATAGAGAGGGAAGTAATGGCATCGCCGGCGTATTCGACGAAGTAACCATTGCCGCCACTGGAAGAAATCTTGGAAATGATATACAGGATAATGTCTTTGGAAAGTACGCCCTTGCCCAATTTACCCGTCACTTCAATCTTCATCTGCTTAGGTTTATTCTGCAGAATGCACTGGGTGGCCAACACCTGTTCTACTTCACTGGTACCAATGCCGAAAGCAATGCTACCGAAAGCGCCGTGCGTAGAAGTGTGACTGTCACCACAAACGATGGTCATCCCGGGCTGCGTCAGGCCCAACTCTGGCCCAATAATGTGGACAATCCCCTGAAAAGGATGTTGCAAATCGTACAGTTCCACCCCAAATTCCTTGCAGTTTTTTCGAAGGGTCTCTACCTGAAACCGTGATAGCGCCTCCTTAATGGGCAGGTGCTGATCTTTGGTCGGCACGTTGTGATCGGCAGTAGCGCTGGTCAGGTCAGGACGGAAAACGGGCAGTCCGCGCTTCCGTAGACCATCGAAGGCCTGCGGGCTGGTGACTTCGTGAATGAAGTGCCGGTCGATATACAATACGTTTGGATAGCCTTCCTGGTGATTAACTACGTGGCGGTTCCAGACTTTATCGAATAAGGTAGTGGACATATAGGTTAAATGAGCAAATTAATATAATGGGCTGACGTACAAGCGACCTCTTTGCAAGTTGGTATTGAAATGCATTCCTTCCAACAACCAGACACATTCATTTATCTTTTATTTATCAAGTTCAAATGAGCGAAAAAGAAAAGTATAAAGACTGATAAGCAGCATGTCGGCAATCAAAACATCAAAAATAAGCATTTTATGTCTGAAACGCTTCAACTCTGTGTATTCTCCCTCAAATCAGGTACTGAAACAGGTCCTGCCGGTCATTGAGGTATTCGTAAGTCACTTTCTTATCGTTCATCCGCTGAATCAGCCGCGCAAAATCATCTCTGGATTGGAGTTCGATGCCTACCAGGGCCGGCCCCTTTTCCCGGCTGTTCTTCTTCGAATACTCAAAGTGAGCAATGTCATCATTCGGCCCCAGTACATCGACCAGGAATTCACGCAATGCGCCTGCCCGCTGGGCAAAACGGATGAGGAAATAGTGCTTCAGGCCTTCGTACAACAGCGAACGTTCCTTGATTTCCTGGGTGCGGGTAATGTCATTGTTGCTGCCACTCACTACGCAGACCAAGTTTTTTCCTTTGATTTCATCGGCCAGAAAATCCAACGCGGCAATAGAGAGCGCACCGGCGGGTTCTACCACAATGGCTTCTTCGTTATAAAGCTGGAGGATGGTAGAGCACACCTTACCTTCGGGCACCAGCACTACCCGGTCGAGCAGTTCGCGACAGATTTGGAAAGTCAGGTCGCCCACGCGCTTGACCGCCGCCCCGTCCACAAACTTGTCAATTTCCTCCAGCGTAACGGGATATCCCTTCTGGATGGATTCGTACATCGCCGGGGCCCCGGCCGGCTCTACACCGATAATTTTGGTATGCGGGCTCAATTGCCGGAAAACGGAGCTGACACCAGAAGCCAGGCCACCACCGCCAATGGGCAGGATCAGGTAATCAATGGGCTCTTCGGCATCCGTAAGCATCTCCAGCCCTACCGTGCCCTGACCGGCAATAACGTCCGGATCGTTGAAGGGGTGAATGAAGCATTTTTTGTGGGAGGTACAATATTCACTGGCCGCCCGGAAGGAATCATCAAAGGTATCGCCAATCAGGACCACTTCTACGTATTCCTTACCAAACATCCGCACCTGTCGTACTTTCTGGTTGGGCGTGGTGATGGGCATGAAAATGGTGCCCGGAATGGATAATTTACGACAAGCGTAGGCTACTCCCTGGGCATGGTTGCCGGCGCTGGCGCAGACCACTCCGTTTACCAGGGTTTCGGCAGGTAAGCCGCACATTTTATTGTACGCTCCCCGTACCTTGTACGAACGAACTACTTGTAGATCTTCGCGCTTGAGGAGAATATTGGCCTGAAACTGCGCTGACAGGTTGAGGTTTTGCATCAGGGGGGTGCGATTGACGACACCTTTCAGCCGCTCATTGGCTTGCTGCACCGATTCCAGGCTAATGGTGGTGGTGGGTTGGGCAACCTCTTCTTTGGTACTTTCGGTCATTTGATAAAACCTTGGATGAATGATAAAAAAAAGCCTTCCTGGTGAGAAAGGCTTTTGGGTATGGTATACAGCACGATCTCACCTGGTTAGTTGCCTAATCAGCAGAATAGCTGGAATAAGGAGCAGAGAGGAGCGCATGCGTTGAAAAATAGAATCAAGGGAATATTCTTCAAACTTCTGAAATGATTCTCATTTTAGCAAATTTCGGCCCGTATAATTTTACTTATCCACCATCAAATGCCTAACTTGATTGAAAATTTAAAAGTTCGCCTCTTTTCTATTCACATTCTTCATTTTGCGAAATCGGATTCCTTTTTATGAAAAGCCTATTGGTTCTGCTCGGCCTTGCTTTGCCTTCCCTGTTGATCATCAGCTGTAATTCCAATTCAAAGCCGGAGCAAAATGCTTCGTCTCCATCGTCCGAAGCGGCTGCCGACACGACTTTTACGCGTCTGGCCGATGAATTCCTGGAAGGTTACCTGACCTGGCGTCCCCAATTGGGTACGGCTTTGGGTCTGCACCAGTACGATGGTAAGATCACCAATTACACCAAAGCATCTTTGGAAGGAGAAATCAGCCGCCTCAAAAAATACGAAAGTCAACTGGCCAGCCTGGATACCAGTCGCCTGAACGCACAACAATACCGGGACTACCGCATTCTGCAGTCGGCCATCCAAAATGAGTTGTTTTCCTTCAATGACCTGCGAAAGTACGTAGTCAACCCGATGACCTACGCGGGGGCGCTGGATCTGAACATTTACGTGCAGCGCGACTTTGCTCCCCTGGAAGACCGGATGCGTTCTATCATCGCCATAGAGGAAAGTTCACCCGATCTGTTTATGGCCGCCCGCGAAAACCTGGCCGATACGTTGGCCAAACCCTACGTGGAAACTGCTATCCAAATTGCCCGGGGATCGGCCGATTTTCTGGGAAAACAATTGGCAGAAGCATTGAAGGAAGTAAAGAATGACTCACTGGTGGCCGCTTTTACCGTGTCCAATCAGAAAGCCATTACGGAATTGAATGGTTTTGCGACATACCTGGAAAAGGAGAGGCTTCCCAAAGCCCATAACCGCTACGCCATTGGCAAAGAAAACTACCGCAAGATGCTTCGGTACAACGAAATGCTGGACATGTCGCCGGAGCAGGTACTGGAAATGGGAATGGCCGAACTTAAAAACGAACAGGCCGCTTTTGCTAAGGTAGCCCGCAAAATAGACCCCCATAAAAAACCGCTGGAAGTACTGGCCAGCCTCAAGAAAGAGCACCCGACTCCCGAAAACCTCATACCGGACACCAAAAAGAACCTGGAAGCGATCCGGCAGTTTCTGGTTGATAAACGCATTCTCAGCATTCCATCCGAAGTGCGGGTACAGGTGCAGGAGACACCCCAATACGGCCGGGCCACCAGTACTGCCTCTATGGATACGCCGGGACCTTTTGAAACAAAAGCAACCCAGGCTTTTTACTACATTACGCCCGTAGAAAAAGACTGGACGCCCAAACAAAAGGAAGAGTGGCTTTCCCAACTAAACTACTATGCCACCGATATCATCTCCATTCACGAAGCCTATCCGGGCCATTATGTACAGTTCCTGCACCTGAATGCTTCTCCGGCGACGAAGTTGGAAAAAGTGTTTGGCAGCTATGCATTCGTGGAAGGCTGGGCACACTATACCGAAAAAATGATGATTGAACAGGGCTTTGGCACTGACAAGGATTCGCTGACGGCAGCCAAGTACCACCTGGCCCAACTCAACGAATCGCTGTTGCGACTTTGCCGGCTCTGCGTGTCGGTAAAGACCCACTGCGAAGGCATGTCGCTGGCCGACGCGACGAAGTTTTTTCAGGATAACTGTTATTACGAATACAAGCCCGCCTATCAAGAGGCCTTGCGGGGCACTTTCGATCCGGGTTATTTATCTTATACGCTGGGCAAACTGCAGATTCTCCAGCTGAGGAAAGACTATCAAAAGCAGGAAGGTGAAAGTTTCTCCTTGCAGAAATTTCACGATACCCTGCTTGACAACGGCATGCCGCCGGTGCAACTCCTTCGCGAACTGATGATCAAACCGAATAGCAAAGAGTCGGTCGTATCGCGATAATATCACGAATAAAGACTGTTTTGAAAGGCGTGGTAGTCTGACTATCGCGCCTTTACTTTTAAATACGCCAGAGAGAGCACTTGATTAGCACTTCTGCATCCGTAAAATCTTTGTTTGCGATCCTGTAATGGCAATACGGGCTTGATCTAAGCGTTTATTTTAGCGTTTGACTCTCACATTTCGATCGCCTTTTGTTTGTGAAAAAACTGTTGATTCTGCTGTCCACCTTCTTCCTGCTGTCAGGTACACTACTGGCGCAGGACGGCAAACTGCTGGAGCAGAAAACAGTGCCCATTCCGGACTCCATACTGGCCAAAACCAGCCGCATTCATCCGGCCTATGAGGAAGCCTGGGAAACCACCGATGTGTCTGAAATCACTTATCTGAGTGACGGTCTGAAGGTGAAAGGCTACCTCATTACTCCTAAAAAATCCGGGCAGTATCCCTGTATCATTTACAACCGGGGCGGCAACCGCGATTACGGGGCCATCACCCTGAGCAATCAGGTACCGATTCTGGCCCGGCTGGCCAGTTGGGGCTACGTGGTAGTGGCCAGCCAGTACCGGGGCAACGGCGGCAGCGAAGGGCAGGAAGATTTCGGTGGCAAAGACGTGAACGATGTACTGAACCTGATTCCCCTGCTGGCCAACCAGCCCAAAGCCGATACTTCACGCATTGGCATGTACGGCTGGAGCCGCGGCGGCATGATGACGTATATTGCCCTGACGAAGACAGATAAGATCAAAGCGGCCGTGGTGGGTGCGGCACCGGTGGATTTGGTTCGCGACCTGGAAAGAAGACCGGCCATGGGAAAATACGTATTTGCTCCACTCATTCCTGACTACGACAAAAACCGACTCAAAGTCTTGAAGGCCCGTTCTGCCGTTTACTGGGCGGATCAAATCTGCAAGACTACCCCCATTCTTCTTTTTCAGGGGGGCGCTGACTGGCGCACGGCACCCGAAGATGCACTTACCATGGCTGACAAACTCTACAAAAGTCAGCATCCGTTTCGGTTCGTATTCTTTGAAGGTGGTGACCATGGCGTGATGGAACACCGGGATGAAATGTACCGGCAATCCAAAGATTGGCTGGACACCTACGTACGCGATCGCAAAGCCTGGCCTAGTCTGCAACCCCACGGGCAGTAATTACCTCTTTCCTGCCGGGTAAATAACTGATAGCCAACAGATGGCTTGCCAGCTGAGCTTGTTTTTCTTTCTTCTCCCCGATCATCCCGTTTTATGACCAGTGATCACTTTTCATATGGCAGATCAAGGCATTCCTTCAAAATTAGCGTTTGGTTTTTCTACTATTTTTTTGTAAAGTTTCAAGGCTTTTAACCTATCTCTAATCATTACTAAAGCTTTATTTCTATGTTTAAACTACCCTCTACCCTGCGCACGCTGGCCGCTTTTGCCTTCCTGCTGGGTTGGCAAACTGTTTCGGCCCAATCGCTTACGCTACCTCCCAGTGGGGACAATAAAAAGGCTTCCGTGAGTGAGCGAATTGGTATTACTGACGTCACTATTCATTACCACCGTCCGGGTGTAAAAGGTCGTGAGGGCAAAATCTGGGGCCAGTTGGTCCCCTACGGCTTTACCGATCTGGGCTTTGGTCCGCGTAAGCCGGCTCCCTGGCGGGCAGGTGCCAACGAAAATACGACCGTCTCCTTTTCCAACGACGTGAAAGTGGAAGGCAAAGACCTGGCCGCTGGTACCTATGGCCTGCACATGGCTGTAGATGCAGCATCCTGTACGGTGATTTTTTCCAAAAATTCTACTTCCTGGGGTAGCTATTTCTACAACCAGGATGAAGATGCCTTGCGCGTCAATGTCAAGCCAGTTCAACTGGAGCAAAGCCAGGAATGGCTGAAGTATGAATTTATGGACCAAACGCCCAATTCAGCCACGATTGCGCTGGTATGGGAAAAGTTGAAGATCCCTTTCAAAGTAGAGGTTGACGTTCCTAAAACAGTATTGGCATCGTTGCGGAATGAATTGCGCAGTTCACCCGGTTTCGACTGGCAAAACTGGAATGCCGCTGCTCAATACTGTCTGCAAAACAACGTAAACCTGGAAGAAGGCCTGACCTGGGCCGAACAGGCAGTGGGTGCCCAGTACATCGGACAAGCCAATTTTGCCACGCTCAGCACCAAAGCCCAATTGCTGGAAAAACTCAACCGCCGTGCCGAAGCAGATAAAGTAATGCAACAAGCGATGGAGAAAGCCACTCCAATGGAAATCCACGGTTATGGACGTCAGTTACTGTCTCAGAACCGTTTCAAGGAAGCGTTGAACATCTTTTTGCTCAATGCCAAAAAGAACGGAAACGCGTGGCCGATAAACGTAGGTCTGGCCCGTGGGTATTCAGCCGTGGGAGACACCAAGAACGCCCTGAAATACGCCAAACTGGCCTTGCCACAAGCGCCCGACGAGATGAACAAAAAGAGTCTCAGTGATATGATCAGTTCGCTGAGTGCTGGAAAGACGGTTAACTGATTTTTTTTCTGACAATCTGACAAACAGAAAGGGAAGCCCATAAATGGCTTCCCTTTCTGTTTTGTACCAGTAGTAGGCTTTCACATTTCAAATAACCGCTCCGGCTAACTCACGAATGCTGATGATTGGGAACTATTTCCCTGCCTGATAACCCAATTCCGTAGCCAGGCGTAAGGCCTGTTCACTAATGGCTTCGGTAGGCTTACTTAGATTCACCAGGGCTTCCAACAAGTACTTGGGTACGGCGGCCCCTGCCTTTTGTTTGGCTGCAATATCCTGAAGCAGCGTACGCAGATCGTCCCGATTTGCCGCCTGCGGGTTTTGTTCCAGATACGTCAACAGGGCACCGACGGTCGCATTCACCGGCGTTTCGCGGGTCTCAGACGGAGCAGGTACTACCGCCTGAACCGGAGGGGCCTGCGGCTGGCGGGCTACACACTGATTATATTCCCTGGCCATCGCTTCCAGATCTGTAAAGTCGTAGGTCCTGTCCTCCACCTTCTGGTACACCGTGGGGCATTGCGATAACAATGGCGCTACTTTTTTACGAAAGCCGATTTTAGGAACCTGCACCAATTCCCCCATATTGATTTTCAGGTACGTATTGATTTCCGTAGCCGCACTGGTCGAACTGGAGGTCTGGTGCTCATACAGACTCATATAACCGGGCACTAGCGCCTGCATGAACACGTAGTGGTCTTTCAACAGGACTGAGTGATAGAGCTTTTCCTTGATCTTGAAAGCCCGGGCTTTGTTGGGTGTAAAAGTCGTTTTTTTCTTCTGTCCGTCTTTCAGTAAGACGGTCTCATTGAGTGGTGAGTAGGAATTGAGCTTTACCTCTCCGTAAAGCGTATCATATTGAACAGTAACTACGTAGTCTCCCATTGACTGGGACCGGACCTGGGTAAGCAGGCAGATACATAAAGCTGTCAGGCAGCTGATGCGGGTATAGAACATGTTTCTGATTTTAAGAAAGCAATAATAACATAATTTTAGGCAAGAACAGAGATGGATCTGCACGCACACCATGGCAAACAACTGGGCGATTGGCGACATTCACGGCTGCCTCAAAACCTTTGAGCAAATACTGGAAAAGATAATTCTTTCCCCGACCGATACGCTCTTCCTGTTGGGCGATTGCATCAACAAAGGACCGGACAGCAAAGGCGTGCTGGATACCATCTTCCGACTTCAACGGCAAAACTACCGCGTTATTACCTTGATGGGCAATCACGAAGAGCTGCTGCTGAATGCCCAAACCGATGAACGGGAAGCCATGCGTTTGATGCAAAACGGCGGAGAACAACTCCTTCAAAGCTTCGGGGTAAAAAGCCTGGCCCACATTCCTCCGGTATACCTCAATTGGCTCCGGGCTTTGCCTTCCTTTTTTATTTCCGATCAGTTTGTGCTGGTTCACGCCGGCCTGAACTTTCAGATCAGTGATCCTTTCGTTGACGATAAAGCCATGCGCTGGATCAGAAATTTCATTGTGTATCCGGAAGTGATCGGACACCGGCTGCTGGTGCATGGTCATACGCCCGTTGCGCTGGAAGTACCACGCAGCCAGTTGCGGCAGCAGCCGGTCACGGTAGTGAACCTGGACGGAGGCTGTGTATATGCCAAACGGCCCCACCAGGGAAACCTGCTGGCGCTGGAGTTGAACAGCCGAACCCTGGTGGTACAAAAGAACGTAGAAGCTATTGAATAAAACCTCATCTGCTGCCTTCAGCGAAGGTTTTTTTATGTTCTTTTGCCCTCAGGTATTGCATACTCATCCACCCACGCTCCCTGCCGTTTCAAATCTTTGGCTATCTTTAACCATACACTTCATCTCCATTTTTTATGAAAAATTTGTCATTGAATTTGGCTGACTTTGGTATCAGCCCGGAAACCGGATTTTTGCCGGATAGCCCTGTCCTGCCAGTTTCCGCCCATGCTTCCAGCCGTTCACAAGTAAACGGTGCACCCAACCAGGCCTGGCACGAGTTGGCAGCTCAACTGCCCAAGTTACTGCTTACCGGCCAATACAAACGACTGCTGCTTTCCCTGCCGCCCTACCAGTTCGACACGCAGCTTTCTACTTTGGATCTTGAAAAAGAAATGCGCACGCTCAGCTACCTGGGGCACGCTTATCTGTGGCACGAAAGCCAGGTCAGTGATCGCTTGCCCGCTCATTTGGCTCAGGCCTGGGTGAAGGTAGCAGCAGCGGTTGGGCGCCCTCCCATTCTCTCCTACCCCTCCTATTGCTTGTACAATTTTAGTCGGTTGGATGCCTCCCAGCCTCCCTACATTGGCAATGTGGTCATGGACCAGAATTTTCTGGGTGGTGCCGACGAAGACTGGTTCATTCTGATTCACGTTGACATTGAAGCCCGGGCAGCCCAGGCAGTGCGTGCCATTCCTGACCTGCTTATTAGCGCTACCAACGATGATGGGCCCGGAATGAAAAAAGGTCTGCGGGAAGTACACGAAAGTCTGCTCCGAATTAATACTACAATGAACCGCATGCCAGCGTATTGCGATCCGTACATCTACTATACCCGCGTGCGGCCTTATATTTTTGGTACTAAAAACAATCCCGCCCTGCCCGGTGGACTGGTGTACGAAGGCTGCTTCAATAACCAGCCGCAATTTTTCCGGGGCGAAACCGGCGCTCAGAGCAGTATCGTGCCCACCCTGGACGGATTGTTGGGTGTATCGCACGAAAATGACCCGCTGAAGGAGTACCTGATGGAGATGCGGGATTATATGGTGCCTGCCCACCGGCGGTTTATCGAAGCCGTGGAGCAGCAATCTCAGGTCAGAACCCGGGTGATGGAAAACGCCAAGGATCGGGAATTGACGGATCTGTATAATGCCTGCGTCGATGAATTGTTCCGGTTCCGGGCCAAGCACCTGGAGTATGCCGCCTCTTACATCCACAAACAGGCCCTTCAAGCCAATAACAGTACGGTCGTGGGTACTGGCGGTACGCCTTTTATGGAATACCTGGCCAAACACCGCGATGAAACCCGCCTGGCCCTCCACACTGTCTGATACTCGTTTCTCCGCCAGGTAAGCTCTACCTGGCGGATTGTTTTCGTGCGCCCGATCAAGGGAGATTTACCTAAAAGAGTATTCAGGTAGCTTATTGGCAAATGCCCGTTGGTAATTTTTCGGAATACCAAATCAAGCACCTAACTTGCGTGATGAATGATGAAAGCAGCAGACGACCAGGGATACCCCCTCAACAAAGCGGACTGCTCAATACTGACGCATGAATCCTTTTGACATACATTTCAAATTAGGGCTGCTGGGCGGCGGCCAATTAGGCCGGATGCTCATTCAATCGGCCATCGACCTGAACCTGTACGTAAGCGTACTGGATGCCGATCCGGATGCCCCCTGCCAACCCCTGGCCCACCAGTTTACCCAAGGCTCTCTAACCGACTTTGATACGGTATACCGATTCGGCCAGACCGTAGACGTACTCACCATTGAGATTGAGAACGTGAATGTAGAAGCGCTGGAAAAGCTGCAAAGCGAAGGCAAATCGATATACCCGCAACCGGAAGTGATCCGAATCATTCAGGACAAACGCCGCCAGAAGCAGTTTTACCGGGAGCACCAGATTCCAACGGCCGACTTCGTACTGACTGAAAGCCGGGAGCACGTCGGAGAGCACGCGCACTTTCTACCGGCTTTCCACAAGCTGGGACGGGCTGGCTACGATGGCCGGGGCGTGCGGCGTTTGCTGTCATCTGGAGATCTGGCTAAGGCCTTCGATGCACCGGGCGTACTGGAAAAAGCCGTCGATTTCGACCGCGAAATATCCGTTATCGTGGCACGCAACCTGCGGGGCGAAGTAGCCACCTTTCCGGTAGTTGAGCTGGTCTTTCACCCCGTCCACCACCTGGTCGAATACCTCTTTGCTCCTTCCACACTTTCCCAGTCGTTGCAATCTGAAGCGGAAAAGCTGGCGGTACGTACGGCTGAACAACTGGGCATCGTAGGCTTGCTGGCTGTCGAAATGTTTGCCACCAAAACCGGTGAGATTCTGGTGAATGAAGTAGCCCCGCGCACGCACAACAGCGGCCACCACACCATACGCGCTAATTTTACGTCTCAATTCGAGCAGCACCTGCGGGCCGTCCTCAACCTACCATTGGGCGACACCCGGGCGCATACCCAGGCGGCTATGGTCAATCTGCTGGGCGAAGCCGGGCACAGTGGGGAAGCACATTACGAAGGAATGGAAGAAATTCTGTCTGTACCCGGCGTGTATCCGCACCTGTATGGTAAACGTTACACCAAACCCTTCCGCAAAATGGGACACGTCACCATTCTGGACAATGACCTGGAAGCTTTGAGAAGAAAAGTGGAAATGGTAAAAGAAAGGCTGAAGGTGGTTACCAAAAAGTAAATGTGCTAATGTGCTAATGTGCTAATGAAAAAATTACTGATTACTGATTACTGATTACTGATTACTGATTACTGATTACTGATTACTGATTTAATCGCTACCTCAGATTGGGAAAAGGGAAGCGGTAAGAAACCGAAAACTTCTTTCCGTTTACCAAAACGGACTGGTTCTTCTTCAGGCTACCCACCAGCTTCTGCAATTCTTCCAGTTGCTTTTTGTCCAGGTACAAGCTATATAGATTTTCGCTCCGCCTGACCGTTTTGGAATCTTTCAGATCAGGCCAGTTTTTGGGCCAGCTTCGCGGCGTTTCGGGGGAGTGGCTGTATTCGGTCAGAAAGACTTCAATAGACGAAGGCACCCACTCTTTAGCTTTGGGGCTTTGGTACCGGATGATTCGATCGTACACCGTCAGAAAAGCCTTGGGCGTTTGTTTGCGGGCTTTCTGGTCCGTTTTCAGATTTCCGTATATACTAATGATTTTCGTGCTGTCGAAGTTCAGCACCAGTTCGCTGGTGGGTTGATCGGTCGCCTGGCTGACTTCGATGAAACTGGATAGTTTCATCAGGCTATCGGTAATACCCAGGGCATAAACTGCTTGCTGGGTTTCCGCTTCATTCAGCTTTACTTCAAAATACTTCGGCTTGCCCGCTTCTGATTTTTTATAAATGATCCGGCCCTTATCGTACAGCGCAAAGTCGGGCACGTCAGACCCAATGACCTGTAACCAGGGATTGATCTGAGTGAGTACGATCACTGGCGTACCGTACTCCTTGTCGAAGCGCTGACCGAACGCATTTGTCAGCAACAGAAACAACATAAAGGAAAAGGTGAAACGCTTGCGCATAGTATAGCTGGTAAAAGTATACATCGGCTCAGGCCGGGATGCCGATGCACACCGCACTGGCTGACTGGTAAACGTCAGGCAAGGCCAGGCTTCCCAATCCATTTACTGTTCCTAGCTCTTCTCTGGTACGCTTACCTGGGCAGTTCTTCTACGTGTTCGGTAGGAAGGGGTTGTTTCCTGCCCGGATATTGCTTTAGCGCTTCTTCCAACACGCGCATCGCTTTGCCCAGGTCTTCCCGGTTCAATACGTAAGCAATGCGCACCTGATCGGTCCCCAAACCACGGGTAGCGTAAAACCCCCCTGCCGGGGCCATCATTACCGTCTGGCCTTCGTAGCTGAAAGACTCCAGCAGCCACTGACAGAAGTTCTCGGAATTGTCAATGGGCAAGCGGGCTATCACGTAAAAGGCTCCTCCGGGATTGGGACAAAATACGCCTTCCATCCGATTCAGGGCTTCCACCAGGAAATCGCGGCGCAGCTGGTATTTTTCCTTTACAGTGCTGAGGTAAGTAGCCGGCACATCTAGTGCGGCTTCCCCAGCAATTTGTCCGTAAACGGATGGGCTCAGGCGGGATTGAGCAAATTTCATGGCCGTATCAATCACGGCCCGGTTGCGCGAAACCAGAGCACCGATGCGGGCACCGCAGGCACTGTAGCGCTTAGAAATGGAATCGAACATGACCACGTTTTCTTCCAAACCTGGCAAGTTCAAAGCGGAAATATGCTGTTTACCTTCGTAGCAGAATTCGCGGTAAACCTCATCCACAAAAAGATACAGGTCGTGCTTTTTCACAATCTGACTGAGCACTTCCAATTCCCTTTCCGAATACAGGTAGCCAGTCGGATTGTTGGGATTGCAAATGAGGATGGCTTTGGTCCTGGGAGTGATCGCCTGCTCGAAAGTTTCGATGGGCGGAAGGGCAAAGCCGTTCTCAATACTGGCCGTAATGGGTTTAATCACCACGCCAGAAGTATGGGCAAAGCCATTAAAATTAGAATAGAACGGTTCGGGAATAATGACTTCATCGCCGGAATCCAGGCAGGTCATAAAACCAATCTGGATTGCCTCTGAGCAGCCAACCGTAACCAGCATATCCTGCGTGGTAACTTCGATCCCCGCCTGATAGTAATACTGCACCAATCTTCTCCGGTAAGATTCAGTTCCTGCCGAATGCGTATACGCCAAAACCTGAATATCGGACTGCTTCACCGCATTGAGCATCACCGCAGGGGTTTCAATGTCAGGTTGTCCGATATTCAGGTGGTAAATTTTAATTCCGGCTTTTACAGCACGCTGGGCAAAAACGTCCAGTTTCCGGATAGGGGAGGAAGGCATTAAATGCCCTTTTGAAGAAATCTGTGGCATGCTGCAATTCAATCTTTATCGTTGGATAGCCAGAGGCTAAAATTCCTGCAATTTACAAGATTAAAATGGAATCCTGGTGCAGGAAAAATGACAAAGATCGCGCATGCGTTATAGACTATTCAATAAACGCCCCTATTGAATTGCTTTACAAACGGATGATGTTCCCGAAGAATGCCAGAAACTCATCCAGTTTACTCTTATTCAGAGATAGATTTACAGTTCTTCCCGTTTTCTCTGATTCAACCAAGCCACTTTCAGTAAGTAGTTTAATGTGGTGAGAAATGGATGGCTGCGCCAGCGAAGTCAGGTGTTGCGCCTGGGCACACGTGATTCTTCCTCTCCGGGCGATTTCCTGTAAAATTCTGAGCCGATTGCGGTCGCCTACTGCTTTGGCAGCTTTCGCAATAAATTTTTCGTCCATCATAGCACTTCTTTTTAGGTTTTTAGCATTTACTCAAAAAGGGGCAAATCGCTCATTTTCGAGCAAACAGACTATGTTTTGAAAATATTTTAACTAATAGAGTACGCTAAATTAATCAATTTATTGTGTAAACCCAGCTTACTCCAACGAATATTGAAATCAAATGATAAATTTATACGATGGTTTTTCGAGAAGGTTAGAAAAAATTCAATATTTATTTTTAAACGAATAGCGGAACCTTTGCATCCTTTCCCTGACCTGCCCCAAGTAGATGTTTTTGGTTTTCTCACTCAGAAATGAGCGGCGAAGCAGTTCACTGATTTCTTCTTCTTTCGAGATCATTTCATCCAGAAACCGGATCACCCTCTTTTCATTCATCCCAATCCGAAGGCCAAATTCGTGAAAATCGTCGCGGGTATAATAGCCTTGTTCGTAATAACTCTCGGTGTTATAATCATCCTTAAATAGGTTCAACGCCGTATCGGGCTCCATGGGCGAATGGATTCGGGTATTGAGCAGGTCATAGGCGGGTGTCAGGTTATAACCTCCGTAGGTAGTGTTGCGCAGAACGGAAAAGTTTTTCAGGTGCGCATCACCATTATGAATCAAATAATTGAAAAGAATAACCCGAAAGAAATTTTCTACTTCCACCCGGTACGTGCTCAGGTGCAGTTTCAGATGTTCGGCAATGCCTTCGTAGCTGTACTGGTATTTGTAATCTTTCCCGTCTTTCTCCTCCGTCTTCTGGGCCACCTGGGCCATGTCTTCCTGCAGCAATTTGGTGCCGTCGGGCAGCAGGTCAAAGCGCTTGGTCAGGTAGGCGTAGCTGCCGTCCTGAAAGCGCATCATCACGTTCTCGGCCGTGGGCAGCCCAAACACCTGTCGGGCCAGTTGCATAGAAAAATGTTCGTTGGCCGGTGCCTGTTCTAAGTTATGGAAAGGGCCGTAAGGTACGGGTTTCAGAATGTACGTACCCCCTTCGTCAGTCAGCTCCAGCGAATCACCGACGAGTTTGAGCGTGTGTTTGGTCTGTACGCCGGAGATGGAAATGCGACTGGCCTGCGACATCTTGAGGTTGTACTCCGGCCGGGAGAAGGGCAGCACCGGACTTACCTTTTTGCCCCCGAATACCTGCTGCAGACACTTCTTACAGTACACTGGCTGCCCCTCTTTCAGACAACCCGGGCAGTAGCTCATTCTCATACTTGATCGATTTCTCTGACGGTAATGGCACCGATGGTCTCGGTATGGGCGGTCTTGATGAGCCGGGTAAAGTCATCTTTTTCGTCGATGCGCAGGGCTTTACATTGAATTTCCTTGTTGGTCCCTTCGGAAAGCAAACCGTAAAAAAATGCAAAAAGCGTAGACGATTCGTAGGTCTGCTGATTCTTGGGAAATGACAAACTGATGGCCGGCTTGGAACGGTTGGTAAAGTAATCTTCTACGTAGCTGAATGTGTACCTGCCTTCCTTCTTGGTGAGCACTCCGGCTAACTCACCATTCTGATAGACGTTCGCTTTTTGCTCCATATTCTCCGATGAAATGCCTGATTTGTATTGAACATTCGACTGTATTCCATAACCCATTGATGGATCTCATTAGACGGCTTCCTTAGGCAGATGCCGTAGCCCTGCGGCGTCCAGGTTCAGGTTTTGTTGGTCACCTCTACCTTCATCCCCAGTACATCCAGAATTTTCATCAATTGACTCAGACTGGGATTGCCTTTTCCCTGCTCGATATCAATGAGACTGCGTAGGGAAACGCCGGCAATTTCAGCCAGATCACCCTGGGTGATGTGGAGCAAATTCCGCCGATCACGTATCTGTTTGCCTAAGTATTCCTGAAATGGTTCCATAGAAAAGGTAGCGCAAAGCTATCAAAAAATATATGCATTATAATGCACATTTGGCTATTTATACGAAAAAGGAATTAAAATAGGGGTATACGGGTGGCTAAATATGCATTATAATGCATATTTAGCCGTCGGTTTGTGTGGATAGCTAAAGTTTTTAGCAAAGCGCGCGGGGCTTCTAATCCAAAAGGAAACAAACTAAAATACCCACCCGGACTCATTCCGGATGGGTATGTAAAATGAATACGTAAAGGGTAGGTGATTAGTGTACCGGAAGGCTGAACCGCTGCAGAGCCAGATTAGCGACCGTTTGCCCGATGGAGAGCGAAGAAGTCGCTGCCGGAGAAGGTGCGTTGCCTACGTTGATGACGTGCTGGTCTTCCAGAATCATGAAGTCGTCGATGAGGCCGCCGGTACGGTCGCAGGCCTGGGCACGAACCCCGGCACCGCCGGGTACCAAGTCCTGTTCGCGGATTTCGGGAATGAGCTTCTGCAAGGCTTTGGTGAAGGCGGCTTTGGAGAAGGATCGGTAGTATTCGCCCAAACCGGTTTGCCAGTATTTGAACATTACCTTGCGGAATCCCGGCCAGGCCAGCGACTCCGACAGGTCGGATAAGTTAAAATCGGTGCGATGGTAACCTTCCCGTTTAAATGCAAAAACGGCATTGGGTCCCGCTTCGACGCCCCCCTTGATCATACGCGTAAAGTGCACGCCCAGGAAAGGAAAGTTGGGATCGGGAACGGGGTAAATCAGGGTCTTGACCAGGTGGTGTTTTTCGGGTACCAGTTCGTAATATTCGCCCCGGAAAGGAATGATGCGGAAGTCTACTTTGGAACGGGTCAGCGAAGCAATTTTGTCGGAGAAAAGGCCGGCGCAATTGATGACCAGCCGGGTGCGATACGTAGCCGTTGAGGTAACAACTTCGGAGTACTCGCCTTGGCTGCGGATGTCCTGTGCTTTCTGCTCCAGGAAAATTTCGCCACCCAGCCGACGGAAGATTTCGGCGTACTTGAGCGACACATCGGTGTAGTCGATGATACCCGTGTAAGGGACGTGGATACCGGCAATGCCGTTGACGTGGGGTTCGTATTCCTTCAGCTCCGCCGCGGAGATTTTCCGGATTTTGCTCAACCCATTGGCGATGCCGCGCTGGTAAATATTTTCCAGGGCTTGTAATTCTTCTTTACCCGTAGCCACGATTACCTTGCCACAAAGGTCGTACATCACCCCTTCGCGGTCACAGAATTCCAGCAGCTGGTTGTAGCCATTGATGCAGTTGGTGGCCTTCAGACTGCCGGGTTTGTAGTAAATCCCGGAGTGAATGACTCCGCTGTTATTGCCGGTCTGATGCGCGGCCAGTTGCTTTTCTTTTTCTAGTAAAGCTACTTTCAGACCAGGCTGGGCTTGCTTCAGGCGCAGGGCAGTGGCCAATCCTACAATGCCTCCTCCGATGATTACTACGTCGTATTGCATGGGCGATAAAAATTTCCCGAAGTTACGCAGTCCTCCCCAAAAAGCCGCACCATCGCGCTCCTTCCCCCATTACTATTGCACCGGAAAGTACGCTTTCCGCCTCAGAGGTTTATTGATGAGCGAAAACCTTACGTAGCCTCCCATCGAACATTCTCTTTTCAGTCTAACCACCGCCGCTTTTCGTACTTCAAGCTCTACCTTTCTCCGGTCTGCCTGCTCCCCTATTCCCTTCTACTCTTTCAGCCGCATGACAAACCCAACCCGGTGCACGTTTTCCAGCCGGATGCGCTCGTCGTGGCGCAGGTACTTCCGAAGCCGGGAAATGAACACATCCAGGCTGCGACCCATAAAATAGTCGTCATCACCCCAGAGCGACTTCAGGATTTCTTCCCGCTTCAGTACCTGATTGAGGTGCCGACAGAAGTACTGCAGCAGTTGCCCTTCCTTAAAAGTAAGCGTGATTTGTTCGTGGGCACAAGCCAGCAGCAGATTGCTTACCTGAAAGCGATAATGACCCAGCGCATACTGATCGACACCAACCGGCTGGCTTACCTGGTACCTTTTCAGAAAAACTTCGATCCGAAGAATCAGTTCTTCCATACTGAAAGGCTTGGTAATGTAGTCGTCCGCTCCGGTCTTCAGCCCGGTGATCCGGTCTTCCTTCATGGAGCGGGCACTGAGAAAAAGGATGGGAATGTGCGGATTACTTTCCCGGATGTGGCGGGCAATGGTGAAACCATCTACTTTGGGCAGCATCACATCCAGGATGCAGAGGTCATAACCTTTCACATCAGCGGCATCCTGAAGTGCCTCCATAGCAGCGGCGCCGTCCGAAAAGCTGGTGATCCGATACCCCTGCATTTCCAGGTTATCGCGGGTGACGAAGCTGAGGTTGACGTCATCCTCCACGTACAAGAGGTGGGCCTTAGGTTTTTCCATGCCAGGTGGTCTTATTTTGGGGAATGACTAAGGTAAAAACGCTGCCTTCACCGGGCTCACTGCTGAGCAAAATTTTCCAGTCGTGCGCCTTCACAATGTTGCGAACGTAGTACAAGCCCAGCCCGAAGCCTTTTACATTGTGCACGTCGCCGCTGGGAACCCGGTAGAATTTATCGAACACACGTTTCTGATGCACACGACCAATCCCGCAACCATTGTCGCTCACTGAGAGAAGCAGGTCCTTGCCCTGGTTACTGGTCCGAAAGCAGACCAGCGGAGCCGCATCGGCGTATTTTACCGCGTTGTCCAGCAGGTTGAACAGAATATTGGTCAGGTGCAACTGATCGGCGTATACCCACGGAGTCATTGCTTCCAGGCGGGCTTCAATTCTCCCCTGACTATTCCGCCCGGGCAGGTCAAAATTCCGGATCACCTGCTCAATGAGCGCGTGTAAATCAACCATTTCCCGATTGAGCCGGAACTCTTCTTTTTCAATCCGGGCCATCTGCAATACCTTTTCTACCTGCTTGTTCAACCGGCTGTTTTCCTCCCGGATGATAGCGGCATAGCTGCTCATCCGTTGCGGATTGGCCCAGTTGACGGGTTGACCGATCACCTCCGCCGAAATGGCAATGGTAGCAATGGGTGTCTTGAATTCGTGGGTCATGTTGTTGATAAAGTCCCGCTGGATTTCCGAAAGCTGTTTCTGGCGCAGAATCACAAACAGGGAATAGCCAAAAAACACGATGACAATCAGCAGGATAACCGACGTCAGCATCCAGATGTCCAGTTTACTAACCAGATAGTTGGACTTGTTGGGCAGTAGCAAACCAAAGTAATAGGTGTACTGCGTGCATTTGGGCAGGTTTACGGTACGAACAGACGGCTGTTTTTCGGAAGCACTGATGTAATTGCCGTATACCATCTGGTCGCTGGCGCAGTCATAAATGGCGTACTCATAGTCGGCATGAATGTTCAACCTGCCGAATTCGCTTCGCAAATAGAATTCCAGCACGCTGGCATCGATGGAGCTGTTCACATTGACGACGTAGTAATTGGAAGAGAGTCGGCTTACCGGGCTGGGGTCAGCCATTTCCATCTGATTGTACTGCGCCAGCCGTTCTGCCACGTTCCTCAAGGCAATATAGAGCGTCTGATTGAGCTGCCTTTCGGCGCTATCAAAAGCTTTTTGCACCCAATAGATCTGAATGGCGATGATGCCGATAATGGACACCACACCCAATGCAACTACCCACCTGACCGTGCTTGACTTCATCTGACGAAGGTACAGTTTTACAAGGGGATGGTAAAGTGGGGCATCGACGCATTAACATTTCATTAACAATCATTCACAAATCATTGACAAAACCGGGCAGGTAGATGCTTTAGCTTTGTAATGCGGTTGATCAATCACAGACCGTATCAAATGATCTTCTCATCTAAATTGTAACGTATGAAAAAGTACTTGTTCCTTGCTTCCTTCGCATTGATTGGCTACGGTGTATTTGCCCAAAACCCGGCTTCGCACCAGCCGGCAACTGCCCCCAGTGCTGCCCTCGGAAAAAATGCCGCCATTCAATGGAAAGAAACCACCCACCAGTTCGGAGAAATCAAACAGGCCATTCCCGTTACGGTAGAGTTTGAATTCAAAAATGTGAGCAACGAACCCGTACTCCTTACCCAGGTTCAGGGCTCCTGCGGATGTACAGCGACTGCTTTTTCCAAAGAAGCCGTGCAGCCGGGAAAATCTTCTAAAATCACGGCTACCTACAACGCCGCCAATCTGGGGAGTTTTCACAAAACAGTCACGGTGACCACCAACACGGAGACGGCCCCGCACACCCTTACCCTACAGGGCACGGTGGTTGCCAAATAAGGCTCCTCCCCCGCTTCTCTTTACGTAGCCGCTTTCTTTCAGAAGGCGGCTTTTTTCGTTTCCAACATTTAATTCTCTGATCAGCTAAAAGCCGGTTTACCCGTGTCTTTTTTGGCTGTCTACTGCACACGTTGGGTTAAAAAAATAATTATCCTTCCACAAAATCTTCGGCCAGAGCCACATCGTAAGTCTGGACCTGTACGGCAGTTACGGGCCAAGAGCGAATGTAATTGCGGTGCAAGCAGTATTCTTAATTATTCACTCACTAAAACCCTATTTCCGCATGAAGTTTTTTTCCAAAAAGAGCCTGAAAATATCGCTGCTGGTGCTGGCGATAGCTACGCTGACCGTAGCCGGCTCGCAAACTTTCTGGCTGGATGCTTCCAGTCACCGCGAAGCACCGATGATTGCCAACGATCCGTTGGCTGACAACACTGATCTGTACGCTTTCCGCAGTCCGGAAGACCCCTCGCGCGTGGTGATTATTGCCAACTACGTTCCTTTTGGCCGGTCCGACGGAGGCCCCAACTATTTTACTTTCGGGGAAAATGTGCATTATGAAGTACACGTAAAAAACAATCCGGACACCAAAGGTGACGACATTGTATATCGCTTCAGCTTCAAGCAGTACAACGACGATCCCAGTACGTTCTTCAATCAGCGGCTGGGCAAGCAGAACCTGAAGACTTACGCTTTCTGTGACAAAAGTACCGACGGTGGCAAAACCTTCACCAACGTGCTCTCAATGGCTCGGGTAGCACCCAACAACACGGGGCCCCGTTCAATTGAAAGTGGCGTTGGCCTGGGAACCACCTACGATGCCCTGTCCAGAAACGCCGTTCACAAAGCCAGTTCCGGAGAGACCATGTTCTTCGGTCCGCGCGACGACCCCTTCTTTGTGGATTTGGGCGGCATTTTCGATCTGGGCAACATCCGTCCGGATGCCGGAGTAGACGGGCTGAAAGGCAGCAACGTCATGAGCATTGCCTTAAAAATTCCGATCGAAAACCTGCAGAAAGATCACAAGACCGCCGATCAGGCGGTAAACATCCTGGACCCGGATTTTGTCATTGGGGTTTGGGCTTCCGCTTCGCGTCCGAAAATGCGTGTTTTACAGGGTAACGGCAAAGAAACCTACGAAGGCCCCTGGGTACAGGTATCCCGCCTGGGTATGCCGCTGACCAACGAAGTAGTGATTCCCCTGGCTCAGAAGGATTACTGGAACTCACAGAAGCCTTACGAAGAGAAAGGATTCGATCAGTATTTCACCAATCCGGAATTGGCGTTGTACATGGATGACGAACAATTCGGCGGAGCCGTGCCAGGTCTGGCGGCACTACGTATCCAACGCAAATCCCTGGGTTCTTTTGATTTCGGTAACGGAAAGAATGGGGTAAGTGCCCTGCTCAACAACCCGGCAGCCGATGGTACCGCGCTGGATGAAGCCCTCTTCGGCAACTATCTGCTACGTGCCGGTCAGCCACGTTCGGTAGACTTGCTGCCCATCTTCCACACCGGCGTACCCAACCTGCCTCCCTATCAGTTGGCAGTAGGCAAAGGGGGCAATCCTTTAGCCGTCGGTAAGCCCGTGATCAATAACTTCCTGCCCACCTTTGGCGATATGCTGCGTCTGAACATGGCCGTTCCGCCCACCAAACGGAACGATCCGAAGTTCAACAACCTGGGCTTGGTGTACGCTGCTGTACTGGGACTGACCGATCCGGCTTACAACAAGACCAAGGATCTGCAGTGGATTCCCAATATGGATGGCTTCCCCAATGGTCGCCGGTTGGAAGACGACGTGACCCGCATTGAACTACAGGCCGTGAGTGGAGTCGTGCTGGCTGCTATCGGCTTGTGGTACGATGATTTCACGCCCGGCGAAAGTGACAGCCCGCTTACCCAGGATCTGCTGGATGTGCTCACTTTCACTACGGGAGTAGAAACCAACGATCAACCCTTTACGTCTGGTTTCCCGCATATGGCCAAGCCGCTGGATGGTTTTGAAGCCCGCCTGGCACTGAACGAGGACCATTCGGGTGCTTCCAATATGCGCGTAGCCGTACAAGGCCTGGAAAATCCGCAAAGCCTGAAACTGAGCGCTCCGACCCTGATGCTCAGCAACTACCCCAATCCGGCAACTACCCAGACCACTTTTAAATACCGGGTGGGCGAAGCCAGCCGGGTGACACTACAGGTATTTGACCGTTCGGGCAACCTGATTGACACCATTCTGAAGGATGAACTGAAAGAAGCCGGCAACTATGAAGCGGAAGTCAACCTTTCTGGTTATCGCAAAGGGACGTATTACGTCAAAATTACGAACGGTGCGAAATTGCAGCAGTCACTCAAACTGGTGGTGAATAAATAGTATCCTGCTTACAGCCCACGGAAGGTAATTCTTCCGTGGGTTATTCTAACTCCTTCACATTGAAATGGAATGATCAAAAAATACTTCTATCCAACTATTCTGGTGGCTTTTGTCGTGCTGGGAGCGTTGATCTTCCTGTTCGGCAAGCGACAGGTGGTGCCTCCCTTTCAGGAGCGGAACCAGCAAATATCAGCCTCCAGCGAATGGCTCAACGCCAAGGCTACTTTTGAGTCATTGCAGGCGGCCATCCGAAGCAACCCCAACAACCTGAAAGCCAAAGTTAGTCTGGCCCAGGCCTATATCCAGGAAGGACGCGTCACCGGAAACCACGGCTATTACGACGGAGCGGCTTTGCAACTGCTCAATGAGGTACTCCGCAAAGAGCCGGAAAACTTTGAGGCGTTGTGTAGCAAATCGGTGGTTTTCCTTTCTCAACACCACTTTGCCGAAGCGGTTGAAATGGCGCAGCAAGCCCGCCAAATCAACGCCCACAATGCCTTTGTGTACGGTCTGCTGGTAGATGGCTTCGTAGAACTGGGCGACTATCAGAAAGCGGTTGAGATGGCGGAAAAAATGATTTCCATTCGTCCCGACATTCGTTCCTACGCCCGGGTATCGTATCTGCGCGAAATTCACGGTGATTATCCGGGTGCCATTGAGGCGATGGACATGGCCGTGAAGGCCGGCTATCCGGGTCTGGAGCAGACGGCTTGGGTAACGGTGAAACTGGGGGAGCTGTATGAGCAGACGGGAGAACTGGACAAGGCAGCCCAAATTTACCAGGCTGCTTTACAGGAGCGCCCGAACTACGCCTATGCCCTGGCCGGACTGGGGCGTTTGGAGAAAGCGAAAAAGAATTACGACAAAGCCATTGGCTATCTGACCATAGCCCGTCAGTCGGTCATCGACTACTCTTTCAACGATCAGCTTACCGATATCTACCAACTAGCTGGCCAGCCGGCAAAAGCCCTTGAATCAGCCCAGCGAGTGATAGCAGAACTGAGCGGCAAAGACCACCTGGGAAGCGAAGAGGACGGCAGCGGACATTATGCCGACCGTGAACTGGCTTACGCCTACCTGAAAACCCAGCAATACGACCTGGCGTTGAAGCACGCGCAGATTGAATACGAACGCCGCCCGCAGAACGTGGACGTGAACGAAACCCTGGCCTGGGTACAGTATAAGCGGGGAGCGTACACCGAAGCCGACCGACTGATGACAGTAGCGTTGCGCACCAACTCCCAAAATCCGGTTCTGCTCTACCGGGCGGGTTTAATCCGAATCAAAACCGGACAAACTGAAAGCGGACGGAATTTGCTCCGTCAGGCATTGGCCGTCAACCCGCACCTGCCGAATCAGATTACGGAGGAAGGTCAAGCCTTTCTGGCATTGAAGTAAACGCCAGTCACCCCATCATCCACCTTTCCACTTCTCACTTATGGAAAAGGCCTTTCTTCGACAATTCGTTGCCCGTTATTGGAAGCCCTGTTGCTGGCTCATTGCCGTAGCCTTCCTCTTTCCCATCACGGCTTCCGCCCATCCGCTTACGGAAGGGCTGGACAAACTGCCCGCCACCGGAGTGGCCTGGGCCTATCTGAAGCTGGGCTTTACGCATATTCTACCTCTGGGCTATGATCACGTTCTGTTTGTGATTGGCTTGTATATGCTCAATCCCCGACTCCAAACCGTTGCCTGGCAGGCGACCATTTTTACGGTGGCTCACTCCATTACCCTGGGGCTGGCGATGCTGGGCGTGATTGATCCACCGGCTTATATCATAGAACCCATCATTGCTTTATCCATTGCCTTCATCGCCCTGGAAAACCTCATTACGGATCAACTCCAATGGGGACGGACCCTGATTATTTTCGCGTTTGGATTGATTCACGGCTGCGGCTTTGCCGGGGTACTGGGTGAACTGGGCCTGCCTCCGAATCATTTTCTCACTTCATTGCTTTCCTTCAATGTCGGTGTAGAATTGGGACAACTTACCGTCATTGTCATCACCTACCTGTTGGTGGGCCGGTGGTTTGGGCAGAAAACCTGGTACCGGCAGCGTATCGTGTTTCCCGTTTCTATTCTCATTGCAGTAGTGGCATTGTATTGGACCATTGAAAGAGCCTTTTTGTAGAGACAGTGGGGTCCCTCTCCTGTTCTTCACTTCTAACCGCCAAATGCAGGATATCTTTACCTCTTCTATTTCTTATGAAACCATTTCTATTTACCTGTTTTCTGCTCATCTGTTGCGTCTCCTTTGCCTTTTCCCAAACCGGCACCATCAGGGGAATGGTATACGACTCCACCTCACGAAAACCACTGGCCGGAGCCACTGTCATGCTCTCCGACTTCCAGCAAGGAACGGTTACCGATGCGTTTGGCCGGTTTAGTCTCTTGCAGGTAGCTGCGGGAGAGACCAGTGTTCGAATCAGCCACCTGGGTTATCAGCCGCTGATGCAGGCGGTCGAAGTCCGGCCCAACGAAACGACTTCTCTCCAATTGTACGCAAGCCCGGGCACGTTTCAACTGAACGAAGTCACCATTGCCTCTGGCCGCGATCCTGGCCGCAGCGACCTGATCAACCAGATCGATCGGCAATTGCGCCCCGTCAATTCGGCGCAGGACCTGCTTACCCTGGTGCCGGGCTTGGTCATCGCGCAACACGCCGGCGGCGGTAAGGCCGAACAGATCTTCCTGCGGGGATTTGATGCCGATCATGGCACCGACTTTCAGATTTCAATTGATGGCATGCCGGTCAATATGGTTTCGCACGCGCACGGACAGGGCTACGCCGACTTCCACTTTGTCATTCCGGAAACCGTTGAAGCATTGCAGGTATACAAAGGTCCCTACCAGGCGCAATTCGGCGATTTTGCCACTTCTGGCGCTGGGGTTTTCAGTACCAAGAACCATTTGGAAAAGAATGAGATCAAGCTGGAGGCCGGGCAGTTTGACACTTTCCGGGCTTTGGGCATGGTCAACTTGCTGGGTGGTAAGGCAGAAAAAGGCATTTCAAAGCGGCAGGAAAACGCTTATGTGGCGGCCGAATACGTATTTACCAATGCTTATTTTGAACAACCGCAAAAATTCAACCGGTATAATCTGTTCGGAAAGTACAGTGGTATGCTGTCGGAGCGCACTTCACTTACTCTAAGTGGCTCTACCTTCAGCGCCCGTTGGAATGCCTCCGGTCAGATACCCGAACGGGCCGTGGCCGAAGGACTGATCTCCCGTTACGGCAGCATCGACCCTTCCGAAGGCGGTAATACGTCCCGTTCCAATGCCAACCTGGTTCTTTCTACCAGCGCCGGAAAAAACCTGACGTTCAAAAACCAACTTTACTTTGTCAACTATCACTTCAACCTGTATTCTAACTTCACGTTTTTCCTCAATAACCCGGAGAGCGGAGACGAAATCAGGCAGCAGGACGACCGAAATATCTACGGTTACCAGGGCACACTGGAACACCAGACTACCGTAGGCGGTCGCCGGCTCCAGACCACGCTGGGCATCGGCACCCGCATCGACCAGGCCGACATTCTGCTGCAAAATGCCGTTCAGCGCGCTCCGCTCGATACCATTGTGGCCGGCACGCTGCACCAGCAGAATGCCAGCATCTACCTGGACGAAAAGCTGGAACTCAGCTCCCGCTTTACGTTAAACCTGGGTCTGAGAGCCGACTACTTTGACTTTCGGTTCAACAATCCAGCTGAGCCTTCCCTTTCCGGCCGTGCCGATCAGTTCCGGGTGAGTCCCAAACTCAATCTTTTTTATCAAGTCAATCCTTCGGTGCAGTTGTTTGCCAAATCGGGCATTGGTTTCCACTCCAATGACGCCCGCGCAGTGGTGGTCGGGAAGTTGGAAAATACCCTGCCCCGGGCATTTGGCAGTGAAGTAGGTGCCACCTTCAAGGCAGGAAGCCACGCGCTTTTCAATGTAGCACTTTGGGGACTGGATCTGCAGAACGAACTGATCTACGTGGGCGACGAAGGCATCACGGAAGTAAGCGGGGCAACCCGGCGCATCGGCACGGACTTTTCGGCTCGCTTCCAACTGAGCCGCCTGCTATTTGCCGACGTGGACGTGAACTGGAACCACGGTCGGTACAAAGACCTGCCCGCCGGAGAAAATTACATTCCACTGGCTCCCCGCTTTACTTCCATTGGTGGACTTTCCATTCGGCAGCGTACCGGCTTCAATGCCAGCCTGCGCTACCGCCACGTCGATTCCAGACCGGCCAACGAAGACAACAGCGTAGTAGCCAAAGGGTATTTTCTGCTGGATGCCGTAGCGCAGTACATGCAGCCTTCCTATCGTTTTGGCCTATCCGTTGAAAATTTGCTGAACGTAAAATGGAACCAGGCGCAGTTCGACACGGAGAGCCGGCTGAGAGGGGAAAGTGCGCCCGTATCTGAACTGCACTATACGCCGGGAACGCCCTTTTTCCTGAAGGCCACTTTTAGTTACTTATTCTAAACGATCAGAAGGCAGAGGATGGAGTATTTTCAATGGATAATTACCTTCTTCCACTCTGTCCTTCTATCGGCTTTGATTTGCAATAAATACATGCCAGAAGGAAGATGAGCAACCGGCATCAGGCAGTTCCCCCCCTTTTCCAGCATCGCCTGGTGAGTGGCTACTGCCTGACCGAGCCGGTTGTATAATATAAAAGTCAAGGGTTTGTTTGCGTCAATCTCATTCGCCTGAATGCAGATATCATGGTGGGCAGGGTTGGGGGCTACTACCCAAACCTGTCCGGTTGGCGACTCCTGACCCGCAATAAGTACATCAAACGGATCAGACATGGCGCTGGATCCGCACACCGGATCGCGATTTATTACCTGAACCGTATATCTCCCCTCCTGACTTACCTGCAACGCCCGGGTATCCGCTCCCATTAGAAGTTTGCCATCCAGGTACCATTGGTTATTGTCCAGGCTGCTTGAGCTGAGAATCAATCCCTGTGCGGTAATAAAGGGCTTTACCGGCCGAATGCAGAAAAAACTGTCTATCGAAGCCGGGTAGTAGAAGTTGTTACCGGCTTGAGAAGCCTGCACCCGCACTCTGCCGATACCCAGCAAGGTAACTATAGTGCTGTTTCTCATGGCCGCTGGTCCGGAGAGAATCTGGCACGTTACGGGTAGGCCGGAGCTGGAGGTCGCCACCAGCGCAAAATCGTCACCCGCCTGCACCCGCTCCGACAAATCAGCAAAAGTGATTGTTTGCTCCACTTTGCTTACATGAAAGGACTGACTGACGTAGGGGGCGCTATTATAGTGGTCGTTGCCCGCCTGATAAGCCCGAATGGTGACCAATCCTTCTCCTTTCAGATTGACCCAGGTACCCGAAACTGTAGCGGGCCCCGATGCTACGCTCAACTCCACCCGCAAACCGGAGCTGGAACGGGCGCTCAGTTGATACGGTGATTGAAGCAAAGTCAGGTTGGGAACATTGTCGAAAGTGATTACCTGATTGGCTTTATTAACGTTGAAGAATCGCTCTACTTCAGGAGCCGCCGCGTATTGGGCATTGCCTTCCTGAAAAGCGCGAATCACCACCGTGCCGGCCCCGGTCAAAATAACCGTATCATTCTGAATAGTGGCACTTCCGGACATAACCCGGAAATGCACTGGTAAACCCGAACTGGCCGATGCACTCAGCACGAAGGGCGGATCGCCCAAACGCCGGTCAGGCAGGAAATCGAATGAAATGGTTTGATTGGATGAAGCAAGACCGTCTACTTTATTTCCAGCAAATGCCTCCTCCAAAACGGATACCCATAAGATCCCGTGTAGAAGAAAAAGAAGCATCCATATTTTCTTACCCATAGCTGTGCATTTACCGATTGGAAAGCACTCACTAAATACGGTAAAGCCCGCGTGAAAAATCAGGTGGATTGCCCTGCTTTGTTACAGCGAAAGTTTTTTCAACAACGCGTAACCTTTATCGGCTTAAATGCCTCCTTTTCAATTGCTTCAAACCGTAAGGGTACAGGCGTATCCACTGGCAGAAATGCCTGAAATTAGCTCTAAAGTAAACCCAGGGTTGATTGTTTCAGGTTTTGCCAGAACGAAATATCCAAACCGGACAGATAGTTGTTTTTACTTAGATCTGACGAACGGGTATAAATGGCTAAAGTATTCGATAATTTTATTTGGACTGATTATAAATAACCTCTATCTTTGTTCTCAAATTTAGAATGATCCTTCACTAATGAAGTCAGTTGGCTCTCTGTTACCCAGTCTTGTGGAAGTTTTTCGTACCGAATCAGGCTGTGTCTATCAGTCTGATGTAGAAAATTGCTACTACGTTGAGTTTGCCGGTAAGACGGTCAAATTCAAAATCAAGTGCCTCTTCCGGCTGAAATCCATTGTAGACAACATTGATCTGGCACGGATGGCCGCCGATACCCGTCGGGCCTCCGACATCGAAATTATCAGCCTTTGTGCCTGCGAACACTGCTACGTCCTTAATCTGACTCAGATTGTGGCCTTCCGTGATCTTCTGGCCGGGGCCAAAGTGATGTTGGAACTCAATAGCATCATTCACGAAAGACTGCACCGCCTGCCGGTAAAATCTTACTAACGGCTGATCATTCGGCCCTTTTATCTCTGCCTCAAACACCCATCATTTCCGCCGATTTTTCTTTTATCCGCGCAACTGATCCTTTCTTTTTACCTACCTGTGTATTTAGACTAAGTATATATATCTGAATCCAAGGTTATTTTTTGTCTTTCAATTTGGTATCGAGAACTCTTCATTGTAATTTACGTTAGTTCAAGAAACTCAATTACTATGAAAGATTTACTTCGCTTAAAAAGCTCGTTAACGGCTGAAATGGAAGCTTTACTCAACGAGCAGATACAAAAGGAAGGACACTCTTCTTCGCTTTATCTGGCTATGGCCTCCTGGTGTGACCGCAATGGATTTGATAACAGCGCAGACTATTTCTATAAGCAGTCTGACGAAGAGCGCGAACACATGCTCAAGATTTTCAAATACGTGAGCGATTTGGGCGGCACCGCCGTTTCCCCTTCGATCAACAATATCAAGCAGGAGTTCAACTCATTCCGGGAAGTATTTGAAGATGCCCTGGAGCAGGAGATTGCCATCACCCAGTCGTTCAATAACATTGCCGACCGGTGTTTGAAGATAAAGGATTTTATGACCCTGCAATTCCTGGACTGGTTCCTGCGTGAGCAGCGGGAGGAAGAATACAAAGCCCGTCGGGCGCTGGAACTGTTCGATGTGATCGGAGAGGAAGGCACCGGCCGCTGGGAAATTGACCGCCACGTCAGCAAAATCGCCTACGACGGCGGAGCGAACTGATTGGAATATCAGCTTAAACTACAATAAAAAGTAAAAGCCTTTGGAGAAGACCATCTCCAAAGGCTTTTACTTTTTAACCAATCGAATAATACTGGCGGCATCCTTTTCGTCGTACTCCCTCAGCCAGACGTTGGCGGGCTGTATGGAAAGAACAGGAGCGAACTTACAACGGTCGGTGCACTCCGTTTTGATGATTTCTACTTCATCTCTCAGACCATCTTCTTTCAGCAAGTGCTTCAGCTCCTTACACATTTCTTTGCCGCCGCGCTTACCGCACTTACTGCCTACACATACGAAAATCGCCTTTTCCGGCTGATGAAACTTGCCCATAGTTATTTCAATCCCTTTGATTGGTTAAATAATACTTCAATTGGAGGAATGGTTCAATCCTTTTAAAGGAATTTCAAACGATGCTGATGTTGTTATGCCAATATAATAACGAGATCTCTGCCTTTTAGGTCTTAGCCCGCCCAGTTTTCCCGGTCCAGGCTGCGGAATTGAATGGCTTCGGCCAGGTGCTCAATCCGGATTTCGGGTGTACCCGCCAGGTCGGCAATGGTGCGCGACACTTTGAGGATCCGATCGTAAGCGCGGGCAGAGAGGCCCAGACGCTCCATCGCCGTTTTCAGCAAGTTCTTGCCGGCTTCGCTGATCTGGCAGATTTCCTTTACCATCTGCGGAGGCATCATCGCGTTAGAATGGATCTGTGGCTGGGATCTGAATCTTTCCGTTTGTACTTCACGGGCTTTGCCTACCCTTTCCCGAATGGCGGCACTGGTTTCGGTCCGGCGGTTGGCGGTCATTTCGTCGAATGAGACGGGCGTTACCTCTACGTGCAGATCAATCCGGTCGAGCAGGGGGCCGCTGATTTTATTGAGGTAACGCTGCACCACGCCCGGCCCACAGACGCACTCTTTTTCGGGATGGTTGTAGTAGCCGCAGGGGCAGGGATTCATACTGGCAATCAGCATAAAGTTGGCCGGAAACTCCACGGCCATTTTGGTGCGGGAAATAGTGACCCGCCGATCTTCCAGGGGTTGACGCATCACCTCCAGTGCCGTACGCTTAAACTCCGGCAGTTCATCCAAAAACAACACGCCGTTGTGGGCCAGTGAAATTTCGCCCGGCTGGGGAATACCGCCCCCTCCTACCAATGCCGCGTCGCTAATGGTGTGATGCGGTGCCCGGTAAGGTCGGGTAGCAATCAGGGAAGCACTGCGGCCCAGTTTGCCGGCCACCGAATGAATCTTGGTGGTTTCCAGGGCTTCGTGCAGGGTGAGCGGAGGCAGAATGGATGGTAGCCGTTTGGCCAGCATCGTTTTGCCCGCTCCGGGAGGACCGATCATAATGACGTTGTGTCCACCGGCGGCCGCAATTTCCAGCGCCCGCTTGATGTTTTCCTGGCCTTGCACGTTGGAGAAATCCGCTTCGTAATCGTTTTGGTGGTGAAAAAACAATTCGCGGGTATCGGTTACCAGGGGCTCAATGTGTCTTTTTCCCTCAAAAAATTCAATCGCCTGCTGGATATCATCTACTCCGATAATATCCAGGTTATTGACTATGGAAGCCTCCTGTGCATTTTCAGTGGGTAACACAAAACCTTTGAATCCTTGTTTTCTGGCTTCAATAGCAATGGGCAACACGCCTTTTATGGGGCGCATTTTTCCGTCCAGCGACAGTTCGCCCATAATGATGTAACGGTCCAGGTCTTTGGCCTGGATCTGCTCCGATGCGTGAAGCATGCACAAGGCAATGGGCAGATCGTAGGCAGAACCTTCTTTCCGGACATCGGCCGGAGCCAGATTGACCACCGTTTTGCGACGCGACAACGTATACCCGAAATGCTTTACTGAGGATTCTATTCGTTGAATGCTTTCCTTCACCGCATTGTCAGGCAGGCCGACCATAAACTGACCGGTGCCCTGAATGACATTCACCTCAATGGTGACCATCATTGCGTTGACTCCGTACACGGCACTGCCAAAGGTTTTGGCTAACATATCAGACTAAAATTAGAAATGGATGGGTAAATGAAGGTTAAAAATGCCGACTCCGGGCAATGCTACATACTGGATTCCTGCCTTCGATTTGAGCAGCCCAATTTATATCTCCGAATCCATAAATCATAATTTCAGGCCGCCACCACAGCTTTCTCCACCAGCAAAATGAGGATATGAATGACTTTGATGTGGATTTCCTGAATGCGGTCGGCGTAGCCAAAGTGCGGAACCCGTATTTCTACGTCCGCCTGTCCGGCCAATTTACCCCCATCTTTTCCGGTCAGCAGAATGACCTTCATTCCCTTGCGTCGGGCTGCCTCTACCGCCCGGATTACGTTGGGAGAATTGCCGCTGGTGCTTAACCCGAACAGCACGTCTCCGGGTTGGCCCAAGCCTTCGATAAAGCGGGAAAATATAAACTCAAAGCCGTAATCATTGCCCACGCAGGTCAGGTGGCTGGGGTCTGAAATGGCCAGGGCCGGCAGGGAAGGGCGTTCGTGTCGGAAACGACCGGAGAGCTCTTCGGCAAAATGCATGGCATCGCAGTGGGAACCTCCGTTGCCACAGGATAAGATTTTGTGCTGTTCCTGAATGGCTGTTGCCAATAAAGAGGCCGCCTGTTCAATCCGACTGATTTGCTCCGGATCATTTAAAAAGGCATCCAATACCCGGCTTGCTTCGCGCAATTCCGTCTCCGCTATTTGTTTGAAATTCATTCTTGTATTTTATGAAACCACTAATGATCAGTATTGGGTTGATTGGGCAAATCTGATTTGCCACCCAGTCCGATCCGATTCAACCACGAATTGCCCGATGGGCTGGATGAAGTGGTATTACCGTTTATTGAAGACCGATTCATGTGTTCGAAGAGCTGGGCTTTCAGGTCCGTATTTTCCTTATTGAGTCTGCCCACTTTTTTGGCCAGCGACCGGGTTTCCAGATAGTCACCCACCACGCCGACCGTAAGCATTCCCAGCAGCAACAGGGCCACGGTCATCCAGAAGGTAGTCGTTCCTTCCGCTCCCAGCATTTCTGACAAACTCACGTTAAAAAACAGGATGCCAATAATAACCAACGCTACCAGCGCGTAGGTGAAGTAAAACAATTTTTTCAGGGTGTCCATGACAATACAAGTTTAGGCGCTCACTAAGATAAGCATACTTTCACTACGTTTTTTATGCTGCGCTGTTTCAAACCACTTCTAATAAGTGAGTTGACGTGGTGCAATATTCAGGCGCAAAGCCACTGAAGTGAAAGAAAGATTGTTATCCTGGTTATTATCCGTACTGTTCAGGCGGCGGAACACTTGCTTGAAATCAAGGAAAAGATTCTGCTTCAGCTGTACGGAAGCCGTCAGATCAAGAAACACCTGGTGGTTGGCGACTCCCTGCGCAATCCGGTTGCCGTATTCCTGCACCCGGGTCGTATAGGGCAGCAACACGTTCCCGCCCCAGTTTTCCGTAGTACCAACCGGATCCGTACCGTATTCGGAGTACGTACCGGTTCCAATCAGTTGCAGACGGGGAATGGGCTGATAGCGCAGAATGCCTACCACTTCTTTGAAAGAAGCGCCCAGCGGATGCGCCAGCGGCTGGCTGTAGTGGGTATAGTTGGTGTACTGCGAAAGGTGCGTATAGGTGAACGGCCGCGCAACGTTGTATTCTATCTGCGCATCCAGGTTAGGGATGCCCGCAACGTCGATGTACTTCAGGCCGATTTGTCCCGACTGCTTGTTGGCCCACCAGCCCCTGCCGGCTCTGATTTCGCTCAACAGAAATTCGTCCAGCACCAATTGTCCGTAGAGAGAAAAGTGGCGCAGAAAGTTCCATTTAAAGTCGCCTCCCAGCAGTGCATTGCCTGAGCTGCCACTTTGCTGTTCGATGGATCGGTAGAAGATAATCGGATTGGCATAATTAAGGTCGTAGCCCCCATTTTCGCTGCCAAATACCACCGACTCAAACAATCCCAGATTGAAATGCTGTCCCAGGTTCAGGCTGATGTGGTGGAAGGCCAGGTATTTCCGGGGCAGCTCCTGGTTGGCCGTTGCCGCGAAGTTGCCGTTCATCTGCGTCAGCAGCCAGGTATAATTCAGTTTCCAGACCCGCACCTGGGTTTTAAAGAACAAATAGCTGTTGCTGTAGTCCGACAGGATCATCGAACGGTAGCCATTGCCGATGAAATTTTTGTCGTGCCCAAACTGCATGTGCACGTTACGGATGGGCGAAAAAGTGATATAGCCCCGGGCAGTAAAAAAGTCTACGCCGCCGTTATTGCCAAACCGCTTCCAGAAGCCTTCATTGGGCACTACGTTATAAGCCTGGATGCGGTCACGGATGTAACTGGGAAAAATGGCCTGGTTGTCGGCCAGGAAGGTATAGAAGCCCAGTTTCTTACTGATCATGCCTCGAATCTCTGCACCTCGGGTGTTGATATACGTCCGGGTAGAACTGCCGCTTTCGGTACCCAGCCCCAGGTACAAAACCGGGTTGATATGCAAGTCGAAGTCTTCGTTCTGGTAGTGATACAGGTCCGATTTCTTCTGGTAAAAATAAGTGAATACCGGTTTCCGACTATCGTTCTGGGCGCTGTCCGACCATTCCCAACTGTCATTCCGCAGGTAATTCAGGTTGAAGAGGTCTTGCCGGGACAAAAAATTATGGTCGGCGGCCACACTATCGGTCAGTTGCACGATGCTTTTCCGGAGAAAAGGTTTGACATGGCTGTGAAAGCCCTCTGCCCAACGCCCGTATTTTACTTCGTAACGTTCTACCAGGTGGTAATAGTCCGAATTGAGCGGAGCGTACACGCTTTGCGCAAAGGCTGAAATACCGGAAAAGAAAGAAAGTAAAAAGGAACGTGCAATGATTTTTGTGTTCATAAAGGAAAAACCAAATGAGATGAGCCGGTTGAAAACACCTTTCGGATGTACAATTACCGAAAGCGCAAGATGTGCAAATCTGCTGATTTTTTTAAATTGCTCCTCATTGGCCCGTCTGTTTACGCGAAGATGGTCATTTATCCACCAAATTATCCGACATTACCCCGCAACTCCACCATCATTCATTCATATCTATGTTTGTTTTTACCCAACAACCTTCCATTGCTAACCATTTTCTTGCTGAAATGCGCGATGTGCATACGCAAACTGATAGTATGCGCTTCCGACGGAACCTGGAACGATTGGGTGAACTGATGGCCTATGAGATTTCAAAAACGTTTGACTATAAGCCCATTCAGGTACAAACCCCACTGGGCAAGGCCGCTACTCAACTGATGGCACATCCGCCGGTGCTGGCCACCATTTTACGGGCGGGCCTACCGCTTTACCAAGGCTTCCTGAATTTTTACGATGGTGCAGAAAGTGCCTTCATTGGAGCGTATCGTGGTCCTCACCAGGCCGACGAAACCTTTGAAGTACAGATGGATTATTTGGTTTGTCCCAACCTCAATGACAAGACCCTCATCCTCATTGATCCCATGCTGGCTACGGGGAAGTCAATTGTAAAGACCTACCGGGCCATGTTGCAATACGGAACCCCGGCCCATACGCACCTGGTAGCTGCCATTGGCAGCCGCGAAGGAGTAGCCTACGTAAAAAGTCACCTGCCCGACTGCCAACTTTGGCTAGGTGATGTAGATGAAACCCTCAACCACAAATTTTATATTGTTCCGGGCTTGGGAGATGCCGGCGATCTTTCTTTCGGAAACAAATTGTAAGGTTGATCAAAGGGGACAGAAATTACGTATAAAGACCTAAGCACACTGCTGTTCATCAACTGACTTATGTTCGTTCTTTTCGGCAAATATTTTACTGTGTATGCCCTCAGCATGCTCAAGTTTTTCTTTGGCCCCGTGATGGGAACTACGTTTGGTTTCCATTGGTCGGTGACGGCGCTGATTACCGTAGCGGGTATGATGACCAGTGTGGCGTTGTTTTCTCTGATGGGTAAAAAGGCCAAGGCCTGGATGAAAAAAAGATTTCAACGCAACAAGCGCTTGTTTACGCCCCGCAACCGCCGTACGGTAAGCATTTGGAGGAAGTATGGCCTTAAAGGAGTTGCTTTTCTGACCCCTATTTTACTTACTCCCATCGGAGGTACCATTGTAGCCGTTTCATTTGGTGAGTCGAAAGGCAAGATCTTTCTGTACATGCTGTGCAGCGCCGTATTCTGGGGAATCATTCTTTCGGCTGCTGTTTACCGTTTCGGTTCCTATTTCAATCTGGTATAAAAGGGCGGCATCTGATTGCTTTTCACCAATATAGATCCAGCCAACGCTTTGTCCATGGTATCCGGCAGGTAAGGTTTATCGTCTCATCGCTAACAAACGTTCCTTTTTTCCCTTGAATTTTTTCCATCTCAACTGGTTTGTACGCCGTTCATCACTTCCCGCGCGAAAATGTGTTTATTTTTCCAGTCTTTAGGTATTAAAACCTGAAAAATAAAGGACAACAGCACTTATTGCAGCTTTATAAGAAAATTGTCTTTTGCGTTTTGCACTATTCTTTTAATATCACGTTAAATACAACACGATTTTATGTCGATCTCCTTTCTTCCCATGGAATGTATCACAGACGAATCGTATGGAAAGCGGAAGCCAATAGCATCATTGATCTATCTGACAGCGCATTTCTTCACTTCTAAAACCCGGATTTATGCCTTACACATCCATCAGCCTGGAAGAGCTGTACGAAGAGTACACTCAGACAAGAAAAATTGATTTCACTTTTGAGCAATTCACTGCTTTGGCCACCTTCTTTCCCTCTCTGATGGTCATATCCACCGATGGGGAAGTCAATGAAGATGAATGGAACTTCATCGACAGCCTGGGATTTGACATCTGCGACAGCTTTGACAACGAAGGCCTGAGTCTGCAGGAAAAGAAGGAGTTGAAAAAGTTATTTAAGAGAGAAATCCACTACCTGCAGGAAAACTTCGATACCTGGGAAAGAAAATTCACCAAAGCTTTAAGAAATTATCTTGCCAAAAACGAAGACTGCAAAGCCATCATCCTAGAAAAAATTTACCAGTCAGCTGCCGTATCCGAAGGCATTTGTGATAAAGAAAGAGTGATGATTGAATACCTGATGAAGGAACTGGGTATCGAACTGTAAGAAATGCGTTCGATGTAGCTCAGAACCATTTCATCAATATCTCCATCAGCTTTTTCACGCGGTCGGTATAGGGAGGATACAAGGACTTGAGAGACGTCAATCCGGTTCGCTGTTGAAGCACGGCCTTTTGGTGAGAAAAAGCCAGGAAGCCGAAATAACCGTGTGAACTTCCCAGTCCACTGTTGTTCATTCCCCCGAAGGGCAGGTTCGGGTTGCCCAGGTGAATCACACAATCGTTGATACAGGCCCCGCCCGACGAAGTCTGTTGCAATACCTGCTGAGTCGTCTGTCGATCCCGGCTGAACAAGTACAACGCCAGCGGCTTTTCTCCCTTGTTGACGTATTGAATGGCTTGTTCCGCTTTTTCGTAGGTCATAACCGGCAGGATCGGACCAAATATTTCCTGCTCCATAATCTCCATCCCGTCGGTTACCCCCCTCAGTACCGTGGGTGCCAGGTAGCGATCCGGATCGGAAACCTGTCCGCCGGTCCAGACCTGAGCCCCTTTTTCCACCGCCGATTGCAGCAAATGCCGAAGCCGCTGGTGATGTCGGTCATTGACAATCCGGGCGTAATCGGGTGAAGTGGCCATATCGGCTCCTTGCGGGGAATAATACTGGTGGATGGTTTTGCGGATGGCCTCCAGCAGCGGCTTCTCCACTTTCTTCTGAACCAGCAGGTAATCCGGAGCCACGCAGGTTTGCCCGTTATTGAGAAACTTGCCCCACACCAGTTTTTCGGCGGCATCCTGCAGATCTGCCGTTTCGTCTACAATGGCCGGTGACTTACCTCCCAGTTCCAGGGTTACTGAAGCCAGGTGCTCCGCCGCGGCCTTCATCACCACTTTGCCGATGGCCGGACTGCCAGTAAAGAAAATGTGATGAAACGGCATTTCAAGCAGGGCTTCCGCGACCCGGTAATCTCCCTCAAAGACAGCCACCTCATTTTCAGGAAACAATTCGGAGAGCATTCGTTGAAGGAGCGCATCCGTATGAGGAGTCAGTTCAGAGGGTTTTACCATTGCAGTACAACCAGCGGCAACGGCTGAAACCAGTGGGGAGACCACCAGATAAAAAGGATAGTTCCAGGGAGCCATAATCAGACTGACCCCTTTGGGTTCGTAGACAATGTAGGACCGGCTACCAAGCAGCGACAGTGGAGTGGGCACGCGTTGGGGCTTCATCCACCTGGCCAGGTGTTGCTGCGCAAACTCAATTTCCTTTTTCGTGCTATATATTTCAGTAACATCCGTCTCCAGGGCTGGCTTACGAAAATCGGCGAAAAGCGCATCCCGAATGTCCTGCTGGTGGTTAATGATCCATTCCTTCATCCTTTGCAGCTTCGCCTTCCGGACAGCCACGTTCGTATTGCGTACCCGCAGTTGGTTTTCTCGTTGCAGGACAAACACCCGCTTTATTTCTGCTTTAACTTCTTCCGGGCTGATACGCTTTTCCTGAGTGGTGGATGAATGGTTCATTACAGATAGATTTAGATAAGCCTTCTCAGCGGAAGTTAAGCATTTTCCGAAAAGAGCATTGAACGAAATGCCGTACGATTCAAGTGCAAATCAGTTCAGTCCTTTCGGCGCAATTCAGCCCCCTTCTTTTGTCCTGAATTTTAAATGAATGGAATGAGCTACCCCAAGCAAGCCACCTACTACTAAAAGGTAGGCCAACCAAAGCAGGACCCGTTGTACCGGAGCAAATTCCGGATACCACTCTGCAAAACGGGCGGGCTCTTTTCCGATGTCAGGAATAGCTGCTTCCAATCGCATCAGGGGTAGGGAAAGCAAACACGCCAGCCATACCAGCCATGATGGGTAGTTTCGCAGCGAAAGCAGTATCAGGGTCATTACGATCGGAAAGCCCAGGAACAGAATGCGGGTAAAATCACCTCCGGCCAGCAGGCCCAAGCCAAAGTACATCAGCGAAAACAGCCATAGGAGCGGCGAAAAAAAATCGTCCGCGATGAGCTTTCTGGTCAGAAGCTCCACGGGGGCACCAGATTGGCGAAAAAGTCGCCGGAGCGTACTTGTCCATCCCTGCCAAACGGCCAGCCACAGGATAATACCATAGGCTGTAAAAAGGGCCACCAGCCAGCGGATCATAAGGAAGGGATCGCGCAGGATTTCTCGGGCGTGATACATGAGGGTCACCACGGCACTTCTGCCGGTTTCCTGGGGTGGGAAGCAGTAATTGACCATTGCCTTTGCCAGAACACTTAACCCCAGAGCAGTGACAATCAGCAACAAGGGGAAATGATTTTCCTTGCGGTAACGATTATATGCGTAGCCATACAAGAGCAGCACCAGCAGGAAAGCAGGAAAGGATTCCTTCTGCACCGTAGCCAGCGGTCCCAGCCAAAGCAAGTGTTTCCACTGCCTTTGCAGCAGAAAAACTAAAAACAAGGTTTGAAAAAAATACAAAGGCAGGTCGACGGTGAGGGGGTCGAATAAATTGAGCCGGATGAGGCCAGTCCAGTGAAAAAGCAGCCATAAAAACCCAACTATCACCAGATAGAGCGGGATACAAAGCCGGCTCCAGAGCCAAAAGATGCTCAGCACGGCCAGGAAACTGAAGATAAGATTGACGTTTTGAAAAGCTTGTAGCGCATTGTTGGGGAAAAGCTGAGCCGCCAGCCAGGGAACAAAAATGCGGGCGTGGAAGGGAAAAGATACCTGGTAGGAGTGGCTTTTTTCAGCGAAATAGTCGTACATCTTCCGGTACTGATTCCCGTCTAGCCGGGGTTCCAGCCCGTAGGAAGCCACCGGTTGGTAGTGAGCGTAGAAGGAAAAGGCAAGACCGGTAATCAGTACCAATAGGAAGATAAAAAGTAGAGCTTTCCTCTGCATACAATCACGCTATTCGGAAAAATCATAATTTATCCAAAATACCCTGCTTTCCAATCAAACGGCCGCCGGAGGAAAACTTCAACGGCCGTTTGATTGGAAAGCAGGGACAAATTCTTCACTACTTGACTGATAATCTTTTCTCAAATCTTCCCTTCCAGAGCCACCACCCCGCAATGCTTACCAATACCAGCGGCCATATGCGCACCACAATAAGCAAAATCGTGAGCAGCATTTGCCATCCTACCTGGAAAGCTTCCATCAACTGCATGAAAAAGCCGGGTTCTATAGGTTCGGGCGCGGGTTGGAAGGGAATTAGCTGGTACATTTCCAGTTGAATGGTGCTGTACCGAACCTGATCGTTCAGGTAATTGAGCCGCCCGGTTTTGGCTTCTATCTCTTCACGGATCACCCGGATCTGCTCTTCGGCCTTCAGCACTTCCTCCACCGTTTTGGCTTTGTTGCGCAGAATGTCAATGTAACGCTGCTCCACCTCCTGTTTGGTCTTGAGCCGGCTCCGGATGTCCACAAACTCCGCCGATACTTCTTCGGATTGAATATTCCGATGATTGGTAAATACGGCCTGTTTTCCGATTTCCTTCAACAAGGCTTCAAATGAATCCGACGGCACCCGAATGGTCACCGTATTTTCCACCTGATGACGGTCCGACATCAGATTGGCACTGGACACGTAAGCCCGATGGGCACGTACGGCTTGGTCGAGGGCTTCCTGGCTTTTTTCCATATCATTCACCTGAATGCGGTAATTGGCCCTCCGGATTACCTCCCTGCCCGGAGTCACCTCTTCGGCTTTGGATTGATCAGCTAACTGCCCCAAGGGAGCAGTTGCTTCCTTTTCAAGGGCAGTGCTGCTTTCAAGGTCCATTTTTCTCTCCTGGCCACAAGCAGTGAACAGAATTGAAAAGGCAATAGCCATTCTGCCGACGACCTGCGCCGGCATTGTTCGTTGGGTTTTCATTAAGTTTGTTGTTTAGCGTTTCTGAATAAGAACCTGAATCGATGACTTCAACAATTGCTACATGCGCTTAGCAGACAAGCAACTGTTCAACGACCTAAACATAAAGGCAGAGATTGTAAGGCACAGCCGCTTTTCAACCGTCTCTTTCCAAGCGGGTTAATAGTTGAATGCAACAAATCAAGGAATGGTAACGGGGGTTTCCCTAAAAGAGGTGAGACAGGAAACCTTCAATCTGGAGATGGAAACAAAAAGAGCTGCTTCAAACTTGATGACAAGAAAAAAGCAGCTCTTTAATGCATTTGGAAGCTAATTACTTAGCAGTAGTATCAGGTGCAGCAGTAGTAGCAGTGTCAGCAGCAGGAGCAGGAGCTTCTTCCAATACGGCAGTGTCAGAAGGAGTTTCAGTCGTAGTTTCAACTGCTTCGGTTTTGTTTTCGCCACCGCAAGAAGGCAAGCTAAGGGTTGCAAGGGCAATCAGGCTAACATACAATACTTTTTTCATTGTTTTTGCTTGTTTTGGGTTAAAATCCGCACTTTATACAGAGATATGGCTCGGGTAACCCAAGGAAAAAATATTTTTTTAAAAATTTTTTGAAGGGTTACAAAGGCCGCACTTTTGTATTAAGGCCAACAATAAATGGGTAAGACTGATTACCGCAGCGAAGAGGAGTTACTGAATGCCATCCGCCAACAGGATTCGATGGCGCTCCGCTCAGTTTATAAGACTTATTTTCCGATGATTCTGTACTTCGTGACCAACAACAACGGTACGGAACAGGAAGCCAAAGATATTTATCAGGAAGCCGTGATCGTCTTGTACGAAAACATTCAGCAACCTGATTTTCAGTTGACGTGCAAAATAAAAACCTATCTGTATTCGGTTTGTCGTCGTCTCTGGCTGAAAAGAATTGCGGAAAAAGGGAAGTACATCGGCCGGATCGACGACTTTGAAAGTTTCATCCCGTTGGAAGACGAACGGCAGGAGATGGATGAGCGGGAAAACCAGTTCAAGGTTATGCGCCAGGCACTGGTTTTGCTGGGAGAACCCTGCCGGACCATTATGGAAGACTTTTTCATCCATAACCTCAGCATGCAACAGATTACCGATAAGATGGGGTATACCAATACGGATAACGCGAAGAACCAGAAATACAAGTGCCTGATGCGTTTAAAGAAATTGTTTTTTGCCAATTACCGCAGTGAATTTTAATAAGGATTTGTTCAGCAACAAACCCAACTGAGAAAGATCGATGGTACAGAGAGAAGATTACCAGCAAATAGAAGATTACCTGAAAGGCACCCTGGATGAAGAATCCCGGGCTCAGTTTGAACTGCGCTTGCAGCACGAACCCCGCCTGGCTCAGGAATTGAAAGAGCAACGCATCCTGCAAAAAAGCTTTGACCGATACGGATTCCGGAACGAACTGAAAGCGCAATTGGAGGACATACACCACGAAATGGAGTCGGAAAATGAGCGCATCAAACGGCCGGTATTCAACCGCTATGGCATGCGCGTTTTCTGGAAAAAGCACCTGCCTACTATGGCGGTAGCTGCTTCGGTAGCGCTCATCACTGTATTCAGCAGTGTGCTGGTTCTTGATTACGTTCGCTCACTGGAGACCAAGCAGGCTACCTATTACCGGGCGCTGAAACGGGAGGTCGACAACATCAAGCAGAAGCAGAAGAGCATTGCCAATAACCCGAACCCGGCTCTGCCACCCGCTCCGGAGGTGCGCCCCGTTCGGTACAGTGCTACCGGTTTCATTGTATCGCCTATCGGGTACCTGGTGACGGATTACCACGTTATCGAAGGAGCTGATTCGCTGTTTATTGAATCGCGGACGGAATCCAGGGCCGATAAGGTACAACGCTACAAGGTGAAGGAAGTATACAGTGATCCGGCCAGCGACCTGGCCATCCTGAAGATTGTTGACACGACGTTCATTCCTTTCAGCAGCCTGCCCTACACATTCAAAGCCCGCGAATCGGACCTGGGCGAACCGGTGTATACGCTGGCCTTCCCGCGGGAGGACATGGTTTATGGCGAAGGGTCGATCAGTTCGCGTACGGGTTACGAAGGCGACACCACGGCTTACCAGATTTCGATTCCGGTCAACCCCGGCAACAGCGGCGGCCCCCTACTGGACGACCGTGGTCACCTGATCGGAATCATCAAAGGAAAGAGCCTGGCCGAAGACGGCGCTACCTTCGCCGTGAAAAGCAAGCACCTGATCAAACTGATCCGCTCCATCCCGAAAGATTCATTGAGCGAGCCACTGCTACTGCCCATGTCCAACCGGATGAAAGGGCTGAAAAGACCAGAACAGATCAAACAGATTCAGAACCTGGTGTTCAATGTGAAGGTATATCACTGAGAATTTACCGATAATATTACCCGCCCGACAGAAGGCCGGAAGCTGGAGATAATCTCTCCTGAGCTTCCGGCTTTTATATTTACCTACTATCCATTTTAAACAGTTGGTATGAAGCAACGCTACTGGATTCTTTTGGGCTATCTGAGCATGGTAGGCCTGGCCCCCTGGATTACTGATTTCTTCGTGAACCTGGACCTCAGACGACGCCAAACCGGCTCCTGGTTATTGGAAGTCTTGTATACAATGGTGATGAAAGGCGTATGGATGTGGGGATACGCCCTTTTTATCGCGATTTTGTTAGGTATGGGCCTGTATGTGTTAAGGGCCAACCGACAACAGGAAACCTTCGCCGGCTTCCGTCTGGCTGCCGTATTGCACGGTGTCCTGATGCTGGGATTGTGCACCTACGCTTATTTAGCAGGGAAAGGACATTGAGTTGATTCAACTCAATTTAGGTGAACATTCACCTTCTCCTTACAGCTCTTTCTTACGAAGCTGCTTTCATTGTTTACTTTTCATTTGGTATCTACTACGTCGCCACCACTTCAGGTGCTTCCACTTCATGCGGCTTTTTGCTACGAGAGAAGTAGGAGTACACCGCCGGCACAATGTAGAGTGTCAGGAAACCGGAGATGATCATCCCTCCTACTACGGCAATCCCCAGTGACTGACGACTTCCCGCTGCCGTACCTAATGACATAGCAATGGGCAAAATACCCAGCACGGTCGCCAGACTGGTCATCAGAATGGGACGGAAACGGGCACCGGCCGCTTCGTAAACAGCTTCCAGGCTGGATAATCCGGCTTGCTTGCGCTGGTTGGCAAACTCCACAATCAGAATCCCATTTTTGGTTACCAGGCCAATGAGCATGATGATGCCGATCTGACTGAAAATATTGATGCTCTGTCCGTATAAGTAGAGCGTAAACAGAGCGCCCGCTACTGACAAAGGCACCGTAAACAAAATGATGAAGGGATCGATGAAGCTTTCGAACTGGGCGGCCAGCACCAGGTAAATCAGGATGAGGGCCAGGATAAAGGCCAGCATCAGGCTGGAAGAACTGTCGGCGTACTCTTTGGACTGTCCGGCCAGATCGGTTTTAAAAGAACTGGGCAGGGTCTTTTCGGCTACTTCCTGCATGGCTTTGATGCCGTCGCCCAGGGTTTTGCCCTCTGCCAGTCCCGCCGACACCGTGGCCGACACGTAACGGTTATAACGGTAGATGGCCGCCGAATTGACCGTTTCCGAATAATTGACCAGGTTATCGAGCGATATCATCCGACCGTTCTTATTTCGAATGTAAACCGTTTCCAGGTCCAGTGGTTCATCGCGGTTGCCGCGCTCCATTTGCCCGATTACCTGGTACTGCTTGCCATTGAGAATGAAGTAGCCGTAGCGTTGCCCGCTGTACGAAAGCTGGATGGTCCGGGCAATTTCCTCTACCGATACATTCAGTTCCGAAGCTTTTTCCCGGTTAATCTTGAGCGATAACTCCGGCTTGTTCACTTTCAAGTCGGCATCCACGAAACGCAAAGTAGGGTGGCTGCTGGCCTGCTCCAGAAAGGGAGGAAGCACCTGAACCAGGTTTTCCATATCAGGTGCCTGAATCACGAACTGTACGGGCTGGCCGGAAAACCGCCCACCGATGGTAGGAGGCTGTGCCGGAAAGGTGCGTACCCCAGTGAAGGTTTCCAGTCCTTTGGACAACTGGCTGAATACCTGCGACTGACTGCGGGTACGCTGATCGGGATCTTTCAGGAAGATATTTTCCAGACCCGTATTGACCGGACTAAAAGCTCCTCCTCCGGGTATAACGGCAGTAAGAGAAATGGTCGTATTGAGTTCAGGGATGGAATCGTTAACGTACTGGTCAATTTCGTCCATTGACCGTTCCATGTATTCATAGCTAACCCCTTCGGGTGCCCGCACCTGTACCCGGATGATGCCTCGGTCCTCGAGCGGTGCCAATTCGGAAGGCAGCGAAGTGCCCAAAAAGCCAATTAGTGCAAACATGCCCCCAATGATCAAAAATGACACCCAGCGGGCTTTCATAAACACCTGCAGAGAGCGGCGATATCCGTGGGTAAGCGCCACAAAAAACCGCTCGGTACGTTCGTAAAACCAGCCCGGTTGATCATGGTGCTTCAGCAGGTAAGCGCACATCATGGGAGAAAGGGTTAGCGCCACCAGGGCCGATATGAGCACGGAGCCGGCTAACACCACGCCAAATTCCAGGAACAGCCGTCCGGTAAGTCCTTGCAGGAAGATGATGGGGATAAATACCGTGGCCAGCGTAATGGTAGTAGAAATGACCGCGAAGTAAATTTCCTTCGATCCCTTCAGCGCCGCCTGAAATGGCTTTTCACCCATCTCCACCTTGGCGTAAATGTTTTCCAGCACCACAATGGCATCGTCGCACACCAGCCCGATGGCCAGCACGATGGCGACCAGCGTCAGCACGTTGATGGTGAAACCGGCCACGTACATAATGAAGAACGTGCTGACAATGGAAATGGGAATGGCAATGACGGGAATGAGCGTAGAGCGCCAATCGCGCAGGAACAGGAAAATAACCACCGCCACTAAAATAAACGCGATGATCAGGGTTTCTTCTACTTCCGCAATGGAACGGCGCACTGGTTTGGTGTAATCATTGGCAAGGGAAAGCTTGTATTCAGGCGGTATTTCCTTTTTGAGTGCTTCCAGCCGCTTGTATACTTCATTGGAGATTTCAATTTCGTTGGCGTTGGGCTGGGGCTGAATGGATATCAGAATGCAGGCCACTCCTTCCCGCTTTACACCACTGCGCAAATTTTCAATGCCCAGTTCGGCGTAGCCAATATCGCCAAATCGAACGACCCTCCCTTCTTCCGTTTTAATGATCATCCGGTCGAATTCCTGCGCGGTCGTCAGGCGGCTGTCGGTACGAAGCGTCAGTTCGGTTTCGTTGCCTTCGATGCGCCCCGTAGGCAGGTCAATGTTTTCCCTGCGAAGGGCCGCCTGTACATCACCAGGAACGATTCGATAAGCCGACAACTTAACCGGATCCATCCAGAGTCGCATCGAATACCGACGTTCGCCGCGGATGTAGGCCCCACTTACACCCGGAATGGTTTGCAGCCGCTCTTTTACCACGTTCTCCGCAAACTCATTGACTTCCATCATGCTTTTACTGTCGCTTTGCACCGACAGGAATACAACTGATTGTGAGTTGGCGTCAGCCTTTTCTACTACGGGCGGATCGGCCTCCGTCGGGAGGTTACGAACGGCCTGGGAGACTTTGCTCCGTACGTCGTTGGCCGCTGCCTCCAGGTCTACCTTGATGTCGAACTCTACCGTAATGACACTGGCCTGTTCGCGGGAAGTAGAGGAAATGATGCGTACCCCCGCAATGCCGTTGATGGCCTGCTCCAGGGGTTCGGTAATCTGCGATTCGATCACGTCCGGGTTGGCACCGGGATAGGTGGTGGTGACCGTGATAATAGGCGGATCCACGGCCGGATATTCGCGCGTACCCAGGAAAGTAAAACCAACCAATCCAAACAGCACCAGCAAAATGGACAGCACTACTGCCAGTACGGGTTTCCGAATGCTTAATTCAGATATACTCATTGACAAGACGGGAAAGAGGTGTAAATGTCAAATGCCGGTTGACCGAAGTCTGATGAAGAATGGATGATAAAAGCAAGGGTAAAAACAAGAAACAGAAAATGTCAGACTCTTTTCTTACAATCCGACTTTCACCACTTTCACTTCCATATCCGGTTTTGCCCGAAGCAGGTTGGTGGTCATGACGGTATCACCCGGGTTCAATCCGCGGGTAATTTGTACGCTTTTATTGGTTCTGAAGCCAATATCAACGCCCGTTTTAGCTACCTTACCGGCCTTTACAGTTAAAACGCTGTTGCCTTCCAGACCGGGAATCAAGGCCTGGGCGGGGATCATCATGGCATTCTGTATCTTGCTAAGCTCCAGTTCGACCATCGCCGAAGAGCCGGGTATCAATTTACCATCCAGATTGTTGGCCAGCGCCCGCACGAACAGACTGCGGGTGTTCTGGTCAATAGCTGGCTCTATTACCAGAATGCGGGCGTGGTACACTGCCGGACTGTTTTCTACCCGGAAGGAAATGTTTTGGTTGACGGCAATTCCGTTGGCGTACTTTTCGGGAACCGCAAATTCAATTTTGGCTTTGGTCAGGTCTTCCAGGGTAGTCAATATTGTATTCTGGGTTACAAAGGCACCTTCACTTACCCGCCGGATGCCGGTTTTGCCCGCGAAGGGTGCGCGAATTAAGGTTTTATCAATTTCTACCCGGGTGAGTTCAATATCCGCATCAATGGCTTCCAGCGAACTGGTTGCCTGCTCGTATTCTTGTTTACTGATGCCCTCAATCTTCAGGAGTTTGGCCTGGCGTTCGGCAGCAGCAGCGGCAAAAGTTCGTTGCGCATTCAGCTTCTTCAGCCGGGCCTGCAGGTCGGCGTCATCCAACCGGAAGAGCACCTGTCCTTTCCGAACCTGATCGCCTTCTTTCAACAGCACCTTCGTTAGCTTGCGGGATACCTCACTCACCAGTTGCACTTCTTCGTTGGGAACTACACTGCCAACAATCCGCATTTGCTCACTGATGGTCGTGTCGCGCACCAGATAGACTTCCGCCGGAATGAACCTGGTCGGTGATTTTGCGTTCGATTGACTTTTGTTCTCTTCTTTGGAGTGTGAGCAGGCCGTAATAAGACCTAAAACAAACAGCAAGGCGGACCAAAGGAGTATATGTTTTCTCATAGATTATTGCCGGTAAAAAGGCAAGCGCGTGTATTCAAATCTGAATCAACCGGATGGATTACTTTTCGAATGAAAAAGGGCATCAATTCGTTCCCTTTTCCAAATTTAGGAAAGAAGAAAACGGCAGGTGTGATTTCATTTGAGAAAATCGACCAACAACCTAAATTTATCTGGCTGGGCCTTTTTCATTTTGACATAAAACAAAACCCGCAGATTCTGGTCTGCGGGTTTATGAAATTTCATTTCGGATGATTGATTAATTCTTCTTGGTTGTATCCTTAGCGGCCGGCTTACCAAACGGATTTGAGAGCAACTTCTTCGCTCCTTCGGTCACTTTTTCTCCGGCTTTCTTCTTCAGTGAATCTTCAGCCGCTTTCTTCCGGGCTTCCAGTTCCGCCTTCAACTTGTCGGCTTCGGCTTTGGCACGGGCCTCTCCCACTGCACGCATACTATCGGCCTGCGCCCGGAGCTTCGCTTCTGCTTCGGCTTTCAATTTGTCAGCCTGTTCTTTGGCGTTTTCCACTACAGCATCTTTTACTGTGCCACCTACACTGGCCCCCTGCGGTACAAACTGCGGTGCTTTGAAAGTGCCACCTACTTTCACGGGTATCTTGATGCGGTCGCCCACGATACCCTTTCCGCCAGTAAAGGAGGCCAGCGCCTGATTGGCCGCGGCTCCGAGTGCCCCCGAAGGCGCATCGATGGTCATTTTATAATCCAGTGATCCGTCCAGGAAATTACCACCGGATAGATTCATTTTGTACTGGCCCACGTTTACATCGAACGGCTTGTATTCAATTTTCCCGTCCTTGATGCTGGCTTGCAGCAACAGGTCTTTCAGTTGCATCGAACTCAGGGCATTCAGCTTCGTAGCCGAAACCAGCTTCTGTAACACCGGCGCATCCTTGATCATGGCTTCGGCGATTTTCAGCACGCCACCTCCCGTCAGGGTTTTCAGATCGGGCATCATGTCTGACTTGAGCTCTCCGCTGATTTTAAAATTGGTCGACACGTCACCGTCCATATGCTGCGCCAGTGGCATCATCGTCTGCACCGTATTAAATGTCTGGAAAGCCTTGGGTATGGCCAGATTGGCAATGTTGAGGTCAAAGTCGAACTTGGGATGCTTGATGTCACGCGTGTCGTACACACCATTAGTGACGAAACTACCACCCAGGGTATTGAAGGCCAGCTTGTCCATTCTCACGGTTCCGTCGCGCACAATCACGTCGCCCTTCAGGTTGTTCAAAGTCATATTGCTGTACACCACCTGTCCGATGGAAGAAGCCAGCACAAAATCCACGTTTTTGGGAATTTCCACTACTTCAAGCGGAACAGTATCTTTGGCAGCCGTGGTCTGGGCCTTTGGATCGTCGGTCATCCATTCATTCACATCAAATTTCGTGGAGGCGAAGTTCAGGTTGCCCCGGATGGTCTGGTTTTTCCCGAACATATACCCGATGTAGTTGGAGATGGAGCCCGACATGCTCACGTCGCTTTTGCCCATAAACCCTTTGTATTCGCTCAGGTTGATCTGCTGCGGCGTAAAGCTCATCTGCGCAGTGGTGATCTTCACGCCCTGGGGAACGTCTTTACTGGTAAAAGTAAAATCGCTTACGCCCATCGTACCGCTCGTAGGTAGCTGGTCGTAGCGCCCGGCCGTCACGTCCGACATTTTGCCCTTGGTAGCAATGTCCGCCACAATCCGACCGGTAAGCGTCATGCCATCCAGCGGATAAATTTTGGTCATTTTGGTCAGGTCGGCGGCTCCTTTTACTTTCACATCGTAGGTGTAATCGTCCAGGTTCTCCACGTAGGCCGATGCCTGTAAAGGTTCATTCTCCAGCACCATCCGGAAGTCGCTCACGTTGATTTTGGTATCGACCATTTTGCCAGTCTGGTTGATGATCTCTGCCACTACGTTCATTTGCTCCATCGGAGCGGGGAAGTCTTTTGACTTCACGTAGCCATCCTGCAGGCGCATCTTGGCATCAATCATGGGAATCTGCTTGGTAATCGTGTCATACACGCCTTTGGCTTTCAGGTCGATGTTGTACAAACCGCGCAGCGTCAGGCCTTCCATCGGGAACATCTGCGTGATTTCGGCCAGGTTTACTTTGGCCAGCACGTTGGCATCAATGTTGGATTTGCCCAGCCCCTGCACCCGCACCCGACCGTTGATCGGATTCTTGCCCAGGTCCAGATTGAATTTCCGGATGTCGACCAGGGTATTGTCAATGATGCCGTCCTTATTATCCACTTTCATATCCACGTTGATATTGCTCACCGCCGAAGGCAGAGAAGGATATTTGAACATCGCATTATTGACCAGCAGATTCAGCGCGAAGGCGGGCATCTGCCGGGCGTTGTAGGTTCCTTTCACCATTCCATCGAAAGCAATCGTTCCGTCGGCCTGTACATCTTTGAAACTGTCCGTATAAACGCCTGGCACCAGCGAAAGCAGGCTTTTAAAACTGGTTTCTTTGGCTTTGTAGGTAATGTCCATGACCATATTGGTATCGGGCATGGCGAAGGAACCGTCGAAACCCATCGCAAAGTCGTTGAGTTTGGCCGTATTTTCCTTGAAGGTGAATTTGAACTGGGGAATATTCATTTCCATGGTCACGTCGGCATCCAGGCGCTTATTGGTCAGGTACTCCGTTCCGTCGTACTCCACGGTAAGCCGGTCAGCGTGGGTCTTGCTGACCATATCGAAAATGTCCTGCGTCACGTCGCCGCTGCCGGTGTGGTTTACACTTTCCATTCGCATATACATCGGCAAAGTGGCATCGTCATACACCACGTAGCCATTCTTCACTTCCCATTCTTTGATGCTCACGGCAAACTGCGAAGACGCCGTATCGCCCGGAGCAGTGACTTCCGTCGAATCCTTGATGGCAATGTCCCAGTTGGCAGTACCGTCTTTCAGCACTTTGGCCAGCACCCGCGGCGAATCCAGGTAGATGCCGTTTACTTTGATTTTGTCGCCGCTGATGACGCTCATCAGGTTAACCACAATCTCAAAATCGCGCATAGACACCAGCGTATCGCCGACGAAAGGCGCATTCCCTACTACGCCGAAATCCTGCAGCGAAACGGTCACGTTGGGAAAGTGCCGAAATAAGCTCAGACTGAATTTATCGGAATCGAAATACACTTTCGCATTGACTGACTGGGCAATCTGCTGATCGATTTTTGCTTTGATATCGTCCTTAAAAACAATGGGAATGATAAAGGCGGCCGCCAGCACCAGTACCAGAATGCCCCCGATAATCAAAAGTGCTTTTTTCATAAGCTTTTATCTTAAAGTATGAGTATGATAACGATTAATCTTACAAATAATTGACTTAGCGGCAAAAGTAATGATTCTGCCCCGAATCGGTTCGTCTAAGTAATATAATACAAACAAATGCTATAGAGAGTAACAAAGACAAAGTTACTCAGCGCTTTGCCAACGCGTGGAGGAAACGGACGAATTTGTCATCGTCGTACTGAGCCATCCCCTCTTTCCGAACAACAATCCTGCCATTGGGGGAGAGAATGAAGGTAGTGGGAATGGAAGCGGCACGGTAGGCATCTGGTAATGCTCCGTCCAATTGATACACCGGGAAAGTGTATTGTTTGCGCTTCATAAATTTGTGGGCTTTTTCAACGCTTTCGTCCAGGGAGAGCATGACAAAAACCACTTTGCTGGTATCCACCTGTTCATACAGATGCTGAATACCCGGCATTTCGGCTACGCAGGGCGGGCACCAGGTAGCCCACAGGTTCAAAAATACTACTTTGCCACGAAAATCTGACAGCTTCACCGCGTTGCCATCCATTGATTTCAAAGTCAGTTCATAATCAGCCCTTACCTGTTCGGCAGCCGGAAGCTCCGTCGGCCGGATCAGGCCGGTGGCCAGGAAAATACGCTGTATGCCACCTAACGCTTCGGTGTGCAGGCCGGAAATGTAAAGTGCTACCGGAATTCCCAGTAGCACCAACCATTCGATTACTTCACGTTTTACTGACTTGGTCGTGTTCATTGTTTAGGCGGCTGGCTTCGTTACTTTACCAACGCCGAATGTTTGCCGAAATTACATCACCATTTTACGGGTGTAAAAGGCTTCGGCATACTTAGAAAATGCGGCCGACTGCATGCCGCGCAGTCGCATCAGCGCCAGAAAGGTTTCCTCATCGAACCAGTGTTTGCTGGCCTGGCTGGTGAAACACTTCAGCATAATATCCGACTTGCGCTTGGCGTAGGCGGAATCCAGGTGGACGAAGAAGTTGGGATTGCCCAGATCACCGTCGTACTTGGGTATTTCGTATTCCAGGATCAGGTGGTTCCGGAAAGTATTCCAGGTAAAATCAGCCAGTAGCCGGTGATCCTGGTGCAGATCCTGCTTATAATGCGTGAAAATGATGTCGGGCGAAAAGTCTTTTTTGATGGACTCAAATTCCTCCTTTATTTCACTGGCCAGTTGCGGCAGAAACCCATCGCGGTAATTTTTGACAATGACCTCTTTTTCGGGCACGTCTTTCAAAAATTCCTCCGCGCTGTCGCGGGCTTCCTTGGCCCGCTCGGAAGTGGAAGTGAAGACCACCCATTTGATGGATTGGACCCGTTGGTTTTCGATCAGTTTCAGTAAGGTACCGCCACATCCGATTTCGATGTCATCACAATGGGCACCCAGGCAAAGCAAATGATAAGCAGCCTTATCGCTGCGGTTAAAGTCGATGTTGAGCATTCAGATGAGTGAATAAGCTTTTAAACCAGCACCTTTTTCTTGGCTTTCCACACCTCCCAGGGTGCATTGCCTTTGGAATACAGTTCGTCGAGGTACTGCTTTTCCTTAAAGGTATCCATTGTGGCCCAGAAGCCGTCGTAGCGGTAAGATACCAGCTGATTCATCTCAATCAGTCGCTGGAAGGGTTCCTCCACCAGCTCTTCTCCGTAGCGGATGTATTTGAAGATGTCTTTTTTCAGAATGAAAAAGCCGCCGTTGATCCACAATCCGGAGTTGCCGATGTGGCTGATGCTGGTCACCATATCGTCCTGGCCCATGGTCACGACGTGGAAGCTTTTGGTAGGCTGGTAGGCCAGGAAGCTGGCCATTTTCCCACTTTGGTGAAAATGGTCGATCATGTCGTCCAGGGGCAGGTCCGTCAGACCGTCGCTGTAGTTGGCCAGAAATACTTCTTCCCCTTCCAGGTAAGGCTCTACCGCTTTCAGGCGCTGGCCGATATTGCTGTTTACTCCCGTATCCACGAAAGTAATGGTCCAGTCATGGATATCACTGTTCAGCAATTTCAGCTCCTTGGTACCACCGGTATATACAAAGTCATTGGATATGTATTCATCGTAATTAACGAAGTAATTTTTGAACATATCGGCTTTGTAACCCAGGCATAAAATGAAGTCTTTATGGCCAAAGTGCGCATAGTACTTCATGATATTCCACAAAATGGGCCGGTAGCCTACCGGAACCATTGGCTTGGGAGTATTTTCTGAATACTCGCGCAGTCGCATACCCATACCACCGCAAAAAAGCACTACCTTCATAAGACGTTAATTTATATCGTTTGGATCCAGTTTATTACAAAATCAGCTACCTGGCAAGCGTAAATTTTCCGCCTGCCGCCCTAAGCCAAGGTCAATCAAATACCTTGGCTTCCGGTATGGGTACTACAAACTTTCCACCCCATTCCCGTACGGCATCCATCTGCTCCATGATTTCCTTTCGGAGATTCCAGGGCAGAATCAACACATAGTCGGGTTTGGTTTCCATGATTTTTTCGGGCGGATATATCGGAATGCGCGAACCGGGCAAGAAATTTCCCTGTTTGTGCGGACTTCGGTCGACGGTATAATCAACGAAATCCGTGCGGATTCCACAATAATTCAGCAAGGTATTGCCCTTACCGGGCGCTCCGTACCCAGCAATGCTTTTGCCTTCACGTTTGGCCTGGATCAGAAACTCAAGCAATTTACGCTTGGTTTCCTTCACCTTTTCACCAAAGGTAGAATAATATTCCAGTTGATGGAAACCGGCCTTTAACTCCCGTTCCTTCAACTCAGTTACCTGCTCACTGGTCGCCTTGGTAGCATCATCCTGATGGCAACCGTATATCCGGAGAGAGCCGCCGTGGGTAGGCAATTCCTGCACATCAAACAGACGGATGCCGTGATGGGCAAAGATGCGCTCCACCGTATTGAATGACAGATAAGAAAAGTGCTCGTGATAAATGGTATCAAACTGGTTTTCCTCAATCAGGCGGAGCAGGTGGGGGAACTCCATCGTAATAACGCCCCCGGGCTTCAGCATCTCCTTCATCCCGGCCACAAAATCATTGATATCCGGAACGTGGGCCAGCACGTTGTTGCCCAGCAACAAATCGGCTTTTCCGTATTGCGCCGACATTTCCTGAGCGGTTTGTACACCGAAAAACTTAATTTCGGTACGAATGCCTTTTTTGATGGCGGCCTGTGCCACGTTGGACGAAGGTTCTATACCCAGTACGGGCACGTTTTTCTCTACGAAATACTGCAGCAGGTATCCGTCGTTGCTGGCCAGTTCTACCACCAGACTCTTCCCGTTGATCCCAAATTTTTCGACCATCAGGTCGGTATATTTCCTGGCGTGGCGTAACCAGGAATCGGAAAAAGAGGAGAAGTATCCGTATTCTTCGTCAAAAATTTTGGTAGGGCTTACATTGATGTTCAGCTGAACCAGGAAGCAGTTATCGCACACCATGGCATGGAGTGGATAAAAAGGCTCCATCTGTTCCAGTTCTTCAGGCTTGACGTGGTCCTGACAAAGTGGGGACATGCCCAAATTAACAAAACTATGATGTAAGGGTGTGCTGCAGTGTCTGCAATTCATAGGTTATTCGTGTATAATTGTTTCATATTTTGTGCATCCATTTCAGCGCTTCATGGGCCGGCTTCATCAATTACGTAATCTGCTCAGCCCTCAGATTGCCTTTTTTATATCAGTTTGGTTTATATTCAAAAATGCTTCATAAAGTAAGTAGGGCTAAACTTAAAAAAACATTGAGTCGTTGAATAAACTGATTGGTTAAGTTGCTCTGCACAAAAAAATTATCGAAAAAAAGCAAAATTCTGATATGCAAAAAAAGTGCCTGAATAAATTATTATTATGGTAAATGTTAATTATTAAATGGTATATCCATTCTTAAGTAAAAAAATCAATTGCGCTGAACGGCATGGAAATGAAGGTCCAGGATGATATTGGCTTGTGCTACATTCCGTTCTTTTTTCACTCATGTAGGTTTCTTCTCATTGGTGTTAATACACCCAGACGAAAATAGACAACAGCTTATCACCAAATTTTTATTCAATCGTATAATTTAAGTTTTACATACGTAAACTTCTATGTATTTGTTCAAGCAGCTCCATAGAAAGCCTAATTTGGAATTTATCAAAAGAATAAAGGGAAAATCTTAACTGAATGATTTCAATTGGTTAAGGCGTTTTCATCCATCTTAATAAAAGATCATTGACCTGCATAAACCCCAATCAAACTTTAACTAAGCCGGCATGGGCAATCCAGATTGACACCGGAGGCACTTTTACGGATTGCCTGGCCTGGTCCCCCGATGGCCGGTTGCATCGTACGAAAGTATTGAGCAGTAGTTCACTCCGGGGTAAAATAATTGGCCGACAGCAAAATGCCTGGAAAATATCCGCTTCCTGGAATACGGGTCGGAATGATCTGTTTTCGGGCTATACTTTCCGACTGCTCAATACACCCGCATCGGTTAGCACCGTGGTGGCTACCGATGCCGTGCAGGGACTAATTTATTTAACAGATGAGCTGGCGGTCGGTGTGGTAGCAGGGCTGGATTTTGAAATCTATGCCGACGAAGAAGCACCTGTATTGGCAACCCGCCTTCTTACCCAAACTCCGCTGCACGAAACCCTGCCCCCTTTGGAAATGCGGCTGGGATCTACCAAGGGAACTAATGCCCTGCTGGAATGCAAAGGCGCTGCGGTCGGCTTGCTCATTACAGAGGGCTTTGCCGATCTGTTGGCCATTGGCACCCAGCAGCGACCGGATATTTTTGCGCTCCACATTCAAAAACCGCCCTTGCTCTACCAAAAAGTCATTGAGGTACGCGAAAGGTTAGATGCCCAGGGAGTAACGTTGGTAGATCTGACCGAAGCGGAATTGGATAGAGTCGTTGCCAAGGTATTGGAGAGTGGGCTGAAGGTTTGGGCAATTGCCTTTTTGCACAGCTATGTGAACGCCCAGCATGAACAGGCCATTCGCCAGCGACTGCAGCAAAACGGGATTCGGCTGATTTCCTGCTCTTCGGAACTGGCTCCCTCCATCAAAATCCTGCCCCGGGCCCAAACCGCCGTTGTCAATGCCTATCTATCGGAAGTGATTTCTAGTTATCTGGATGCGATCCAACAGCACCTGCCTGCTGATTCGCTTCGTATCATGACCAGCGCTGGCAGCCTGGTGGGAGCCCGCTACTTCTGGCCCAAAGACAGCCTGCTCAGCGGTCCGGCGGGTGGCGTGGTTGGGGCAGCCAGTGTCGCCCGGCTTTCGGGGATCGACCGGATTCTTACGCTCGATATGGGAGGCACCAGCACGGATGTGGCCCGGTACGACGGTGAATTTGATTACCAGTACGAATCTAAAGTAGGGGCCGCCCATCTTTTTAGTCCTTCCCTTGCCATCGAAACCGTTGCGGCTGGCGGCGGCTCTATCTGTAGTAGCGATGGCCTGAAGCTGCAGGTAGGCCCAGAAAGTGCGGGTGCCCGCCCGGGTCCTGCCTGCTACGGTGCCGGAGGGCCACTTACCCTTACCGACGTCAACCTGCTCCTGGGTCGGCTCGATGCCCAGTCCTTCGGTATTCCGCTCCACATAAAGGCTGCAGACCAAGCCCTTTCAGATGTTTTATCCAAGCTGGTCATTGACACAGAGCTGCCTGAAATGGGCAGAGAGCGTTGGCTGGAAGGATTTTTACAGATTGCCAACGAGAAAATGGCAGAGGCCATTCGTCGGATCTCCGTCAGCAAAGGTTACAACCTCACTGAGTACACCTTGCTGGCTTTTGGAGGAGCCGGAGGGCAACACGCCTGCCAGGTAGCCCGGCTGCTGGATATGCAGTCGATCCTGATTCCGTACGATGCCGGCCTGCTCAGTGCCTTCGGAATGGGCCAGGCACGCATTGAACGTTTTGCTACCCGCCAGATCCTGCGACCTTTTCCAGACATTGAGTTCCTGATCCCTGCTATTATTGAGGAGCTTACTCAGGAAGCACTGCAATTATTGGCGATGGAAGGTTTCCTTCCGGATGATCTGGAAGTTCGGTTGACCACAGTGCATATGCGGCTCAAAGGGCAGGATCATTCGCTGGAAATTCCCTTTTCTCACCCATCAGAAATTCAGCACCAATTCCGGCAGAAGTACGAATCGATCTACGGGTACTGGACGGAGGGACGGGTGATCGAACTGGAGTCGGTAAAAGTGGTGGCCTCTACCCGCCAAGCCCCATTGCACAGGTCAGAAAAAGGGTTTCCATCTTATTATCCTGAATCTACACGGTTCATAACCAGCTATTTCGGCAATCAATGGCAATCAGTGCCCATCTTTGAGTGGGAAATGCTCCTCCCCGGAGCCTGTCTTTCCGGCCCTTCGCTATTGGTAAGCCAAAACAGTACGACCGTAGTAGAAGCGGGCTGGAAACTGTTTCTGGACGGTGCCAATAATGCCTTGCTCAGCCCGGAAGAGCACATTAGCTATAATCAAGCGCCCCATGCTGAACGGGCATCTGCCGCGGTGGAATTACCGGATGCCGTGCAACTGGAATTATTTACGAACCGGTTTCGCTCCATTGCCGATGAGATGGGCGCTTTGCTGCAACGAACGGCTTTGTCGGTCAATGTGAAAGAGCGATTGGACTTCTCCTGCGCCCTACTGGATGCGGAAGGTGAGTTAGTCGCCAATGCGCCTCACATTCCGGTGCACCTGGGCAGCCTGGGGGTCTGCGTTCGCATGGTGAAAAAAGCCTTGCCCATGGAAAAGGGCGATGTAGTCATCACCAATCATCCTGGATACGGCGGCTCTCACCTGCCCGACATTACCCTGATCAGTCCCGTTTTCTGGAATGAACAATTGCTCGGATACGTAGCCAATCGGGCACATCATTCGGAAATTGGCGGCACCCGCCCCGGCTCCATGCCTCCCGATGCCACCCGACTATCGGAAGAAGGCGTAGTCATTGCTCCTGCCTATCTGATTCACCAGGGTCAAGCTCAATGGACTGCACTTGAGCAATTGCTTACCGCTTCGCCCTTTCCAACCAGGGCGCTTTCTGAAAACCTGGCCGATCTGAACGCGGCATTGGCCTCTATTCAGGCCGGTGCCAAAGCATTTTTGCAGTTGGCTGATCAATGCGGAATAGCTCAGGTACGGCACTATATGCAGTCTTTAAAGAATTATTCTGCCCATTCCATTCAGGAAAGCCTTTCCCGCTTTCAGAAGAATCATTTTACTGCGGAAGAGTTTCTGGATGACGGAAGCCGGCTGGCCATCCGTATTCAAATTACGCCTGAAAAGACTTCTGAGAAACAAAGCATCCAAATTGACTTCGGCGGCACCAGCCCCAGGCACGCCGGGAATCTGAATGCCAACCCGGCCATTGTCAGCAGTGCGGTTATTTACGTATTGCGTCTGCTGGTGCAGGAAGACATTCCACTCAACGAAGGGATCATGCAACAAGTAGAGCTGATCATTCCCAACAGCTTACTCAACCCGGATTTTCCGGAAAATGCCGACGATTGTCCGGCAGTTGTGGGTGGCAATACCGAAACCAGTCAACGACTGGTAGATACCCTTCTGAAGGCGCTGGGACTGGTGGCCTGTAGTCAGGGCACTATGAATAATCTGTTGTTTGGCAACGAACACTTTGGCTATTACGAGACCATTGGCGGAGGTGCGGGAGCGGGTGCCACTTTCGACGGTGCCCACGCAGTGCATACGCACATGACCAATACGCGCATTACCGACCCGGAAATACTGGAGTTTCGTTACCCGGTCCGGCTGGAAAGATTTGCGATCCGGGAACAATCCGGAGGTCGCGGAGCCTACACCGGCGGCAACGGAATTGTACGGGAAATCCGGTTTCTGGAACCCGTATCGCTCACCCTATTGTCACAACACCGCCAAACCCCTCCTTACGGAATGGCGGGAGGCAACGCTGGTTTCCCCGGTGAACAGTGGATCATTCGTCAGGATGGTAAGCAGGAAAAGTTGGAAGGAATGGCCGGTGCCATGATGGAAAAAGGAGATCGCATCGTAGTGCTGACACCCGGCGGAGGTGGATTTGGCAGCAGGTAAAGCAAATTTATAAGCTTCTTTCAATTTAAAGGCCGGACTAAAGCGTATGAATAGCTTCCGTCCGGCCTTTCAGATATAGGTGCATCTGTTTTACAGGGAATGTATCCCCGTCCCATTATTCCACCAGACTGTTTTTAATCCCGTTTTTTTCGTTTACCAGGTCGTATACGAACCCGTTAATGACAGCGTACCGGGTCTGACCGTTCTGTTGCAACACAAAATCCGGATTGGTACCGAAGCCCACGTTATTGCTGCGTTTGGTTTGTCCCGTCAGGATGCGAATGGGAAAATAGGTAAATGCCTGATCGTAGCCGGACATCCGAACGGAGGTATAGCCTTGCTTGAGCAGACTCTTAAAATCCAGTTTTTTCAGGGCGGCTGCATTGGGAATCACCGTGGGATATACTTTGCCCGGAATCAGTTGCATTCCCTTCGCATCCAGTTCCTCATATCCATAATAATCACCCAGATCTCCCAGGTCCTCCACACTGCTCCGGTAGTAAAAATCGGTAGCATCACGGAAGCTGACTTCTCCGCGATTGATCCCAATGTCGAGCGAGCACCATTGACCCGCCTTCTGCACTTGGGCATTTTTTACCAGCAGATCAAACAGAAAACGGCCATTTTCCGGAATGGAGTAATACGCATCTGTTTTTTCGGCCTCGTAGCCTTTATGGGCAATGGTCTGTAGCGCGGACAAAAGCAGGGTGAAATTGAGTTGCCGGATGTACTGTTTTTCCGGATCGCCTTTCATGCCCCCTGACTCCACCAGCACGACGCTGGTACCTGCTTTCTGAATGTTGTCACCAAAGCCGCGGGGTTCGTGGGTATCAGAATATTTAGCTACCTGCCCGGGAATGTATTCCTGTAAGACGCGATTGAGGGAAACGATGAGTTTCATAGCGTTTCCCCGCACTTCGTTCACGTCTTTTTCGTGGTTGTAGGCCGGTGCCAGAAAAGAAATGGTAGCGGGTTTGGCACTCCTTCCGGCGGTGTAACGCGTATTCTGATCGTGCAGATTAAATCCGAAATGGGGTTTGATTTCATCACGGGCGGCTTTTAGCAGCCGGGCCTCCGGGGTTTGCAAACTGCGGGCATCCCGGTTCATATCAACGCCTGCCGAAGTGCGCCGATCGTAGATCTCCGCTCCATCGGGATTGAGCATGGGAATAAAATAGAGGGTCAGGTTGCTCAATATCTCTTTCCGCACACCATCCATATTGTCCTGCTGTCCGAAGAAATTGAAGAGATCCATCGTTGCCATGGTAGCAGTGGGCTCATCTCCGTGCATCTGCGACCACAAAAGTACTTTGGTTTTACCGGTCCCCAGTTTGACAATAAAAATGTCTCTTCCCTGTGCGGAAGCACCCAGTTTTTTCACTTCAAACAAAGGATTGCCCTGCAGTTTTTCGATTAACGGCACAATGTCCCGGTGCTTGAAACGCCGATGCGTAATGGAACTGGCTTTGTACCGGGTATGCGCATCGTGGAAAAGCTTATGGTTGGGGACAAAGGTCACTTCTTCCGGAGCGGTCACCTCTTGGAGAGCCGGAGCGGTTGGTTGGGTAGGAGCGGAAGCCAGTGCCCAAATAAACAGCCACGATAAAGGCTTGAAGTACAACATACAATTGAATTGAATTGGCTTGTCGGGCGACAAACCGAGTTGATACATCTCAATTTTTTCCTGTCAGCAGGAAGGTTTGCAGATGAATTCGATTTTAGACTGATTTACTCAGGACAAACCTATCAAATATATTTTCATTCCGGACTGAATTAACGAGCCAGTCCTTACATGGAGGAAGCATTTTGTGAGAACATCTCTTGAATATAACTAAATTTAGCGCTGTCAATTCAACAAATGAAAAAGGTTTTTGGTTTTTTACAATGGTTTTTGCTCATCGCACTGGTTGGAGCAACCGGATGTAGCGCCACCAAAACCCGGTTTTCGCCTAAAAAGCTTTCCCGTCAGATTGAGCACAACCCCGTATTTGCCCAGAGCCACTGCGGATTTGTTTTATACGACCTGGCTGCTCAGCAGACGATTTATAGCTACAATGGCGACCGGTACTTTACGCCGGCTTCCAACACCAAGATTTTTACCCTTTACACTTCGCTTCGCCTCCTGAGCGACTCCATACCGGCGCTTCGGTACGTGGTGCATGGCGACTCCCTGATTTTCTGGGGCACGGGCGACCCGTCCTTTCTCCATCCGGATTTGCGTAGCACCCGGGCGTACGATTTCCTAAGTCAACGAAGAGAAAAGTTGTTTTATGCTACGGCTCCTTACGAAGGTGCGCACTTCGGCCCCGGTTGGGCCTGGGATGATTACAACGACGAATATTCGCCTGAAAAAGCCGTATTTCCGATTTATGGCAACTTCGTCCGTTTTGGGGTACAGTCCCATACTTCGGTTCTGGTACAACCAGACTATTTCGCACCGAATCTGAATGTAGCCGGCGAACAAACCCGTAGTCAGGCCATTATTCAGCGAAAGCTGGAAAGCAATACCTTTAGCTTTCAATCCAACCGGGTCAACAAATCTTTCACGCAGGATGTTCCTTTTCGGTACTCTTCCGAACTACTGCTCCAATTGCTACGGGACACCATCAATCGGGAAGTAACTCCCCTGGCTTATCGAAAATATCCGACCTATTCTACCTTATACAGTCTTCCCGCCGATTCGCTCTATAAGCGGATGATGCAGGAAAGTGATAATTTTTTGGCTGAACAACTATTGCTGCTCTGCTCAACCTCCCTTCCCAACGACACGGCCTACTTGCTGGGTTCGAAGCGCAGCATTGCTTTTGCCAGGCAGCGCCTACTGGCCGATTTACCCGATAAGCTGGTCTGGGTGGATGGTTCGGGTCTTTCGCGATATAACTTGTTCACGCCCCGGAGCATTGTGGCGCTTTGGCTCAAGCTCTATCAGCTGGTGCCCAGAGAAAGGCTTTTCAGTTTATTGGTGGCCAATGGGCAATCGGGTACACTGAGCAATTCGTTTGGGCAAGCACGTCCTTTTATTTTCGGGAAAACCGGCTCTCTGAGCAATAATCACTGTCTGAGCGGGTTCTTAGTAACGCAAAGCGGAAAAACCCTTGTTTTCAGTTTTATGCACAGTAACTTCGTCTTGCCCTCTTCAGAAATCAGGCGGGAAATGGAGCGGATTCTGACGGAGATATACCAGAAATATTGATCTATGATGCGAAGTCTGACCATTTGCTGGCTGCTGGCCCTGTGTCTGAGCGCTTCGGCGCAGGAACAACTGCTGCTGAAAGCCAACACCCTTCCGGATACCGATACCGTCTGGGTATTCACGCCTACCGGCTACGATCCCGCCGCCCGCTCCTATCCGGCGGTAGTGATGTTGCACGGTCACAACGGGAGTTACAAGCAATGGAACAGCATCATCGACGCCCAACGTTACGCCGACGAATACAACTTCATCCTCATTTGTCCGGACGGCTTTCGCGATTCGTGGTACATCAACAGTCCGGGCAGAAAGAACTCCCAGTATGCTGACTTTTTCTTTAAATACCTGCTGCCTTCGCTCAAGCAAAAGTATCGGATCGATGCCAACAACCTGTTTATTACCGGTCTGAGCATGGGCGGCCACGGTGCCCTGTATCTTTTTTCGCAACGCCCCGATCTGTTCCGAAGCGCCGGTAGTACCAGTGGCCTGCTCGACCTGCGACCTTCCTCAGAGAAATACGGTTTGTCTTCTCACCTGGGAAGTATGGCCACCAGCCAGGTTACCTGGATTCGGTTTTCAGTGGTAGGGAACGTGGAAAAGATTGCGGCAGCTAAAAAGGAGATTATTTTCGACTGCGGACTGGAAGACCGCTTTTATGAGATCAACAACGAATTTCGGAATATCTGCGCCAACCAGCATATTCCAGCTACTTTCATCAGCCAGCCTGGTCAGCACGACAAGCAGTACTGGCAAAAATCCATCCGGCAGCACTTCGAGTTTTTCCGCAGGCTGGTACTGCAGACGCCCAACGAATAACAGTTTATCTAAAATACCTTGGATTTGCTGAGTTGTACGATGTCGCCTTCGGGGCTGTTCAAAATCCGCTTCACGCGCAATAGCCGCTTCAGGTTAAATTCATCGTAGTTGGAAGCCGCTGGGTCAATGCTCGATACGCGCACGTGGCTTGAGGCGTGAATGAATTCATTGTTTCCGATCCACATACCCACGTGAGTTACCCGTTCGGAGCTGGTATCCGTCGCCGGTTTACCGAAAAACAGCAGATCGCCCGGACGTAATTCTCCGAAGCCCTGGGAGATGTCGACCCCTTTGCCCGTGTGTACCTGCTGGGACGCATCACGGGGAATGATCATGCCGTTCATAAAGAAGATCGTTTTGGTAAACCCGCTGCAATCCACGGCTTTATAAGAAGTGCCGCCCCATAGGTAGGGCAAGCCCATCATGCGCTTGGCCGTATTTACCAAAGACTCCTCATTTACTTTCAGGGAATACAACCAGGCATCGTAGGTCTGGGCTTCGGTTTTGGCTACGTAAGCTTCCCGTCCGTCCGGATATGCCACGTGAAAAAAGCCCCTCTTTTCCCCAACCAAGCGCAGGATAGAGCCTCCCACCAGGTCCGATACAATCTGGGAAGCCGGGTTGGGTTCGGTATAAGCATAACCGCTGGGCTGTAGATAAATCACCTTGGGGGTACTTTGCCAGGCAGCGTACTGAGATTCGTTCATCCATTTGATGGCTCCCACGTCGGCCCAGGAAATGTAGTCGTCGGGGGTTTGTACCAGGCACCAGAACCCTACGCGTTTGTAAATTTTCAGCGGCGTACCCAGGGTGGCTTGCGTAGCCAGTTCGGCCGACTCTTTGGGATCGGAGCGGATGCTGGCGACGGAAATGGTGACAACCCCGTAGGTTTTGTCGCCCAGGTCGGCAGCCGGCAGCAAGGCAATGCTGTCCTTGAATTCAATCCCCTGTGACCGAAGCTTTTCCAGAAAGGTCGTTTTGGCATCGGCCAGGTTGGTTTCCCCTCTCAGGATCAGCTGGCCGTTTCGGCTGGCGGTTTCTACTTTAAACAGGGCGACCCGTTTGTCGGGAGCATACTGCTTCCGGGTTTCGGCCATGGCGGCTTCCACGGTATTTTTAACCTCTTCTTTCAACCCTCCCATGACTGCGGTGTTTTTCTGGGTACGACATCCGACCCAGGTGAGCGTGACCGCCCAAAGTAATACACAGATTCTTTTCATTTACACACTTTCGTATCATACTTATTTGGAGCCTGAAATATCGTACTTTAAGCGGAACCGGTCTAAAACAGGTTTGCGGTTTTTCTTACGTTCTGCCTCATATTCGTAGATTACCCGACCCAGACTTCCCAAAAACGGAAAACCAATGCTTTCGTACTCATAATGGTCATCATTGAATATTCCATCTTCATTGACGTAGATAGTAGCCGACAGCATAAATTCAATTCCCCGCTGAAAATCCACGACGTAGGCATTGTCGGTGAGGTAGCCGTACGCATCGCCCACTTTATTGAAAATGCGGATATGAGCCGGAATGGAATCTTTCCGGTCACCGAACAGCAAAAACTTTACGTAGCCATCGGGGTATTCGAGCGGATCGTACGATGGATAGCGGCTTTCGCGCGGCAATTGCGACATATACTGGTAAAGAAAGCGATAATCATCCGTCGTCAGTTCAAAGCGTTTGGAATTTTCTACACTTTCGGGAAAAAGCACTGCCCGCAAGATGGCCTGTTGTTCTTCCAGCGGAAAGCTGTTGGCGTAGGCGAAATCTTTGGGTTGCCTGATCAGCGAATCGCCTTTCATTTCTCCCGTTCCCCTCAGAATAGGAGTGGCGGATTTATATTCCCGACGGCTTTTGACCACAGGTTGGCGGTAAATGACCTTCCCCCCTTTCACGAAGCGTACCGGATTGGTAAAACGGTTCTGCTTGCGGCTGGCTCCCACCGAAAGTCGGCTGGTAATGCGGGTATGGGTGTACCCCTTGGCGTGCAGTGCTTCGTTTATCGCCTCCTGGCCAATCAGTTCGTACAACCGGTTGAAAGCGTCGTTGTCACTGACGAGAAAGATTTTTCGGATGTAATGCGCTACGGAGGGCATGAAAGATTGGGCACTGGCATCGGAACGGACGGCAGTTTGTCCGCAACAAGCGCTGTCGGTCAGCATGGTGGTGTATTTACTAAGACCGGGCTTTTTCAATCGGTTCAACTTTTCCAGCGCCAGCAAGGCAGCAGGCAACTTTACTGTGCTGGCGGGGTAGAAGTAATGATCTTTGTTCACCCGATAGCGATACGAACGAAAAATCGGACGATTGTTGGGATCACGGTCAATTTGGGTGTAGAGGATTTGCACTTCGTACTTATCCGGATGCCGCAGCACCGTGTCCAGTTCGGCTTTCTTTCCACTGAGCAGTTGCAGCAGGAAAGTATCACGCCGACTTTCCTGCGCCTGAGCGAAAGAAAGTGAGGTGCAGTACAAGAAGAGCAGGCCTAATTTTCTCATTCATCCGTTTTTATACGAAAATCAGTCAACCGGAACAGTACTTTCCAGGTGAAGGAAAGTAGGGTCTATATTCAATTCTTCGGCCAGACCCAGAATGATTTCCATCGCGTACATTCTTCGCACCAGCAGATTGGCCCCCTGGAAAAAATCATTGACCACACTTTGTCCCAACACCAGTGAAGCCGCATTTTCTCCGTAGCGTTCAAGCAGGGCCTTTCTCAAAGCCGTGCCTACCTGCTTCCGTCGCTCCACTTCTGCTTCCGACAAGCTGCTGACCGGACGGCGGTACGGCGGCGGCAAGCGATGCGGTATTTTCTGTTCATCGGCCTGCCGGCGGGCTTCCAGCACCAAATGGCGGAACTGCTGAAAGTAGATAATGTCTTTGATTTGCCGGAAAAGGCCTTTCAAATCTCTCCATTCATCCAGGGTGTTTACAGGCTTGACTGCCAGTGTCACCAGCACGTCATTGGGGATAATGAAAGCCGAAGGCTTATTAAATCGGCGGGCCAGGTCATCCCGAAAAGCAAATAGGGCTTTCAATACGTACTGCTGGTGGTAAGTAAGCCGGTTGGTTTCCCGAAGCCGCAGGTGCGGATCGGGATTGTCGCGGTTTTCGATCAACTCCAGAAAACGGCATTCCTCTTCCAGCCAATGCAGTCTACCGACTCTAGCTACTTCAGCCAGCAGCCGGTCCTTAAGTGCGTGCAGGTAAATGACATCGGCAGCGGCGTATTCCAGTTGTTCGCGGGTCAGCGGGCGGGTGTTCCAGTTGCTCACCTGCAGGGTTTTATCCAGCTCAATGCCCAGATTGACCGAAAGCGCATACGCCAGAGAGGTTCGGTTGTAGTTGAGAATTTTCACGGCCAGCTCCGTATCCACCATATTGCGCGGATAACAACCGATGGTCTTCAACAATAAAATATCACTATTGGCACAGTGAAACAGCTTGGTAATCTGAGGGTCTTCAAGCAAATCCCACAGCGGACGCAGGTCAGGAATGCCAAAAGGATCTATGATAAAGCACTGCTCCTGGTCGGCAATCTGCACCAGACACAGGTTGAGGCCATACGTATATCGGTTGTTGTCAAATTCCAGATCCACGGCCATTTCGCGGATGGTCTTCAGGTATCGGATGGCTTTCAGAAAGTCGTTCGTATTGGCAATGAGGTGGGTCTTCAACTGCAATGGTTTTTATGTTGGTCTGATTGATTGCAATTTACGATTTTTGCCCCGAACCGGTCGTCTTTTCCGGTACTGTTTTGCCGCTCCCGTATCGGAAAGTCCTTATCAACTAGAAATTAAGCACCTGTTTCAAACGGGTATGACCACTGCTGCTTACGGGTAGTTTGCTGCCATTTTTCAGAATCAACAGATAGGTGCCCTTTTCGTACAGCTCCAGTTGCGCAATCTGGCCTACGCGGACGATGTAGGAGCGGTGAATGCGAATAAACTGGTCAGGATTCAGGTGTTCCTCAAAGTACTTCATCGTCCACTGTTTCAGGTGCTTTTCCTCATCGGTATGGATCATCACGTAATCGTCCTGCGATTCGAGGTAGTTGATCTTTTCCACCGGAATTACCTTGATTTTAGAGCCGTTTTTGACTACCACCCTTTCCAGCGTCACTTCCTGCTGGCGCACGTGTTCCATCAGGTGCAGAATCGTATCCTTGCTTTGGGTCTGCTGATTGAAACGTTGCATGACTTTCTGCAGGGCTACGTCAAAACGTTCCCTTGAATACGGTTTGAGCAGATAATCAACCGCATTGCGCTCAAATGCCTGAATGGCAAACTGGTTGAAGGCCGTGGAGAATACAATGAGCGGTGGATTTTCCAGCAGTTCCAGCATTTCAAAGCCGGTAATCTTGGGCATCTGCACATCCAGGAAAATCAAATCGGGCTTTAGTTCCTGGATGGCTTTCAGACCTTCAAAACCATTTCCACATTCGGCCACTACTTCAATTTGAGAATAAGATTGCAGAAAGGAACGGATGATGTTCCGGGCCAACTCTTCGTCGTCAATGATTATGGTCCTGATCATGGCAATGCGTAAATGTCAGCAATAAGCCGGGAGGTTTGCTCCCTACCGACAAGATAGAATAAAAAGCAAAATGAAAGAAGACGGCTTTGCCTGATTCGGGTGCCAACCCATTTTTAGGCATCTGTTTTTACAGCTGAGGAATCAGCAGGTTCACTTCGTACGTATTTTCCGTACGCACCACGGTAAGCAAATCCTGCCGGCCGTACAACAACTGCAAGCGGTTTCGGATGTTATTCAAACCGGTTCCGCTCCCTTTCTTGACCGTGCCTTCGGGATCGAAATTGTTCCAGATGCTGATTTTCAGGAATCTTTTTTCGAGCGAACAATTGAATCGCACCGTTACTTGTTCCAGGCTTTCGTATACGCCGTGCTTGATGGCATTTTCAAACAGCGGCTGCAGGATCATGTTGGGCAGTAATTTCTCCAGGCAAGCCACGTCCATCTGGGGCTCAAACTGCAGGCGGCTGCCAAACCGGGTCTTTTCAATGTCCATGTACAAACCCACGTTGTTCATCTCTTCCGCCAGCGTGGTCAGCTGCTTGCCATCCTGCGCCAACGAATACCGCAGAAAGTCCGACAGCTTGATGGTCATTTCCTGGGCTTTTTCCGGGAAGGCCATGGTAAGCGAACTGATGGAATTGAGGCTGTTAAAAATAAAATGCGGATTGATCTGCGACCGCAGCATCGCCAGCTCCGATTCTTTCACCAGGGTGTTCAAGGTGGCTTCCTGCTGAATTTTCTCCTGAAAATTGCCGTAGTATTTGATCAGGTAGTAGACCAAAATGATCACTGAATAGAACAGTAGGCCAATCAGAAAACGCCAGGGAAGCGAACCTTCCATAAATAACTGGTAATTGTCGGTGGTGAGAAACATGGTCGTAAGAATTTTACCGAGCGAAAGCCAGAGCAGCACCAGAATGGCTGCCGCTGCCAGGTGAGTAAAGATGATGTACAGTAACCCTTGGGTTTCCACGTTGACAAACCGAACCACGTACCAAAGACTCAGGCCCAAGACGCAAAACAGCAGATTAAACACGGCGCTGTCGATCAGGGCGGTAGTAGAGTCAATGTCGTAGAAATAGATCAGGATAAATCCGTGCACACTGGCAATGAGCACCCAGACAAACAGGTAAGCATATACGCTGTTCGTTTTAGAGAAAATGGGATTGACCATACCAGTATTCGTTTTTGATTAGGAATTTTTCACTTGGAAGCTTTTTACTTCTCCTCCCCCAAACATCACAAAGCCCCGGATGTACAACTCTTTTTCATTGTAAAGCAAAGGGTCGGACACAAACGTGCGCTTGTCGTTGAACCCCCCAAACAGCGCGAATACCTCCGTTTTTACCTGCCAGTCGGAAGGCACAATCAGGGTGGAACCGCCAAAGATGGTAAATACGTCAATGACGTTTCTTCCTTCGGCCAGCGTGGCATTCATCAGATTGATCTCCAGCCCCCCAAACACCGTGGTAATACGGCCTCCCTGAAAATTAGCGGAAAGAATCGTTCGTTGGCCCCCACCAAAAACCGCCACTTCATCCATAAAATCCATGGAGGTGGTTGATCGGCCATCGTACAATGCCCGCCCTCCCGCTTTCCGCCGGAAGATGAAAGCCAGTCCAATGGCAATCAATATCAACGGCCAGAAATCCCGGATCTCCCACCAGGAAATATCGAACATTTTCGTCAGTAGATTCCAGGTTCCAATGGTGATCAGCACAATGCCTGGCGTTTTATTCTGTCGGTTTCCAAGCGCAAACAGACCAGCCAAAATAAAGAAGGTGCCCCAGGAAAAGATGTATCGGGGAAAAAAGAAGGGAACCCAGCCCAGGTTGGTCAACAGTAGGAAAGCACCGATTACAACGAACAGGATTCCCAGTAAAACTCTTCGATCATTAAATGACGTGTTCATGGCTCATTGTTTTTTCCGAAAGATAGTATCCTGGGCCATGGTTTGTCTTGATTAAATCGGTAAAGCCGGAAGATTTACCGGTAAACGGGCGCTTTTACCGGAGAGCAAAATGGCTGAATGATAGTACCACTGGTCATTTAACCTTACATCGTTTCCAAACTAACTCTAACTGATGGCTCTTTTCCACTTTTCTGAACCATTTTTTGCCTTCTTGCTCATTTTTCTGCAAACAAAAAGTCCTGCTGGTTTGGCAGGACTGGTATAAATAATGAAAATATTACAGAGAGAAGCCTATTCGGCCAGGATGGCAACCACAATGGCGGCCCAAGTAGTCAGCGCAATAGCGATTTTCAACATAAATTCATTGTTGATGGTGGTTTTATAGGCTTTCATAGTTTTAGAGTTTATTACGTGTGTACCTGATTTACTATGAATACAATAACAACAATAAAAGTAAATGAAAAATGCCGGATTTTTTAAGGAAAAATGTAAGAATATTCTTGGCAATATGCAAATTGCATTTTCGTAAAATGGATTTTTCTTACATGTAACCGCTTATTGAGTCGTATGGGTTGGACAAAATAAAGAGCAGGGGAAACACCTAACGGAGAAAAAAAAATTTCTCTGCACTATAAATAATCCGAAAAACTTCCGGTGGATGGAAAAGACAGACGAAGTGGATGACCCGTGCAGGTGGTGTTCTTTCCGATTGTTGATATGAAATGGGGATTACTTCCTGAGACGGGCGACCATAATACCCGTTTGGCTCTTATTACCCGCTAGGTATTCGGCCAGCGGCTTTTCACTGATCAGGACCCGCCCGGCATCGGAAGATGCGTGCAGCAGGTACACGCGTCCGTTCTGCCAGGTGGCAAAGCCTACGTGGGATGCATCCAGCCCCGGAACGCTGGTGGTGATGGCAATGATGTCTCCTTCCATCAGCTGTTTTTCAATGCCCGATACATCGGCTTTCGGGATGTATAGCATTTTTCTATCGGCCAGCGCTTTCTCTACCTTCAGCACAGCCTGGTAGTTTTCCTCCGACTTCAACTGCTTGTAAGCAGCCCGGTGGCTAGACATAAATTGAAGTGTTTTGTTATACGGCTTTCCTCCCAGCTGAGCCGTTTGGTTTTCCAATATTCCCTTCTGCTCATTCACGTACAACCATTCCGACAGGTAATGCATTCGGGAAGCGTAACCCGCAATAGAGTCATTCCGGTAACGCAATTGCTGTAGCCTTTGACAAAATCCGCTGAAAGAGGTATCGGGCAATTGGGTTGCCAGCGCCAGTGCATTCTCTACGAAGGTGGTACAATCCAAGCCTTTCAGGTTAATCACCAGTTGTTCCCGCGGAGTTACTTCCAGCGTATGGGCTACGTAAGGAGTACCCAGAAAGCTTTTGGCAACCTCAGATACGCTGTGGGATACCTGGGCTGTCTTACTAAGGCTCATCTTACTGCGCCAGATTTGTACATCGTCATTCGTATAAACGACCGGGAGTTGCGCCAGCGCCATCCAGGGAGCGCCCAAGCTCAACGCCAAAACCAGTATTGCCTTCATCCATTCGTACCGAACCATATCGCGAAATTAACGAAATACGGTTCAGATCAGTATGCGAACAAAGAACCGTACTTCAGCCCTGCTGTAAGAGATGGGCCATTTTCGAAACTTTTGACCCTGAAATAAGTTGATCAGAAGAATTAAGAAAGGTTATGCCTTATGATCCAGGCGCATCAACAGTTTTTTGAGGCTTACCAAATAGCCGATCCTGTACAGTTCAACCGTTTGTACGAAATGGATGAAATTATTCTGTTTATGCCGCCACGCCCCACCGAAGCCGAAAGGTTGGCCCTGCAGCGCCTCATCGGCGTGCAGGGTGAAACTTACGGATACATGGATTACGTGAAGTCCAACAATACCTTTGAGCTGGTGATGCAATGGCGGGAACAAACGGGCAATCTCTGAAGCAGGTCAGTGGCTACCGGACCGCTCTTTGAGTGGGTCGTGTCCCCAGTTCATCAGCGAATACCGCCAGGGTGTATTCTCCACATCGCCCTTGGGCTTCTGCGCACTGTGCCGTTTGATATAAGCAACCACTTTGCGCATGTGGGCATAATCTTCCTCACTCAAATCCGCTTTCTTTGATTCCAGGATAGAAATGATCTTTTCTCCCGACTGGTGGCCTACCGACTCACCCTGCCCGTCGTCTTTGAAACCCACTTCGTTCGACTCTTTGGTGTCGAGCCACTTTTTTAATTGAGCGGGACTGAGATTGACCAGATTTTTGAATTCCTGAAAGGTTGCTTCCCTTTGTTTTTGTTCTTTTTCCATAGCACACGAATTAGGTTATTAAAAGCTATTTACGCAAACCGGCTTTTTATCGGCGGTCGGCTCCAGTAGGCTTCCGGTTTTATTTTGGGTAAAATAATCCTACTTTGGAACCGGCCATTTATCCTTGATCAGCCTGCTTATGAAAAACTATCTTTTTGTCTTTTTGTTAACCATTCCTGTTTTTTTCGTCCGGGCTTCCGATCCGTATCCCCGAAATCCGGCCATCGATGTACAACATTATCGGTTTCAGCTGCGGCTCAGCGATCAGAGCAATGAAATTGTGGGAGAGGCTACCGTTGAAGTGCTGTTTTTAAGCGACAATGTATCGGCATTTGAGCTGGATCTGGTCGGAGGTCAGCCAGGGGAAAGTACAGGAATGAAAGTGAGTGCAGTGGTCAGCGATAATCAGAATATTTCTTTTACTCACCAGTCCGAACGTCTGCGACTGCAGTTGGTCAATCCGCCCCAGGCCAGGGAAAAACGAAGCTTTCGAATCAGTTACCGGGGCATACCTGAAGACGGACTCATCATCTCTTCCAATCAATACGGCGACCGCACATTCTTTGGCGACAACTGGCCCAACCGGGCGCATTACTGGCTGCCCACCGTTGACCATCCTTCCGACAAAGCCACCTGCGAATTTATCGTAACGGCCCCCGGTCATTACCAGGTAATTTCAAACGGATTGAAAATAAGGGAGAATGAAGTAGAAGGCAACAATAAGCTGACGCATTGGAAAGAGTCAGTACCCGTTCCTACCAAAGTAATGGTCATTGGCGTCGCCCGTTTTGCCGTAGAGAAGGCGGGAGATGTAGATGGAAAGCCCGTACAAAGCTGGATATTTCCGCAAAATCAGAAAGAGGGCTTTTACGATTATGCCCTGGCCGTACCTATACTCCAATTTATGCAGACCCGCATCGGCCCTTTTGCCTACGAAAAGCTGGCCAATGTGCAATCGAAAACGCGCTACGGTGGCATGGAAAACGCCAGCTGTATCTTCTACTCCGAAAACAGCATCAGTGGCAAGCGGACACGGGAGTTGGAAGGCCTGCTGGCCCACGAAATTGCCCACCAGTGGTTTGGCGATTCCGCTTCTGAGCTGGACTGGTACCACGTTTGGCTGAGCGAAGGCTTTGCCACGTACCTGACGCAGGTGTACATGGAGGCTACTTACGGACGCGATCAGTTAGTAGAAGGAATGAAAGCCGCCCGTACCAAAGTGCTGGCCTATTATCAGAATACGCCCGGCTCACCCATTGTAGACACCACAGTCACGGACCTGAACCAACTGCTCAATCCCAACTCATACGAAAAAGGAGCCTGGGTATTGCATATGCTCCGGCACCACGTAGGCGACACGGCATTTTTTAAGGGCTTGCGGGCTTACTACGAACAATACCGCGATAAGAACGCCCTGACCGCCGATTTTCAAAGAGTGATGGAGGAAATTTCCGGAAAAAAGCTGAGTTCTTTTTTTGATCAATGGCTGTTCAGAGCAGGACAACCGATGCTAAAAGGCACGTGGGCGTACGATCCGAAAACCCGGAAATTGACTATTCAACTGAAACAAACGCAGAAAGGCCACGTATTCAACGCGCCTTTGGAACTGGGTATGTACGATAAAAAGGGAGACCTGATCAAACTTTGGAAGGTAGACCTCAGCCAGCGGGACCATACCTTTAGTCTGCCGCTTTCTGCCGCACCCGATTCGGTGGTACCGGACCCCCATACCTGGCTGCTGATGTCGACTACCTGGACTAAAAAATAAAACCGGAACGCAGCCCTGCCAGCCCATAAAAAACCCCCGGGATGAGTTAAGTCATTCCAGGGATTTTATCATTTTCATTGGATGGCTATTTATCGCGTCCGTGCACCTGAGCGGGCGGCGTAGTGGCCTCCACCGCAGTAAATTTTTCCAGAATGTGATACGTATGCGAAGCGCCTTTGGGTACTACCCAGGAATTTCCGGGCTCCAGCAATACTTTTTGTCCTTCAATGTCCAGTTCGGCTTTCCCGCTGATGACGTAGCCAACGGTTTCATAATCCCGGGCTACTGGCTCTTTTCCTTCGCCGGGCTCTTCGTTTTCCCATAGGCGCATGGCCACATTTTTGCCGGACGCCAGGTATTTTTCGCCTTGATCGCCTTTAGGAGATTGGGCACCATCTACTTTGATTACGGTTGTGTCTTTCATAAGAATCAGATTTTGTAAAACGCTGGTTTGGGAAAATTTACGGAATCAATCCAATTAGGTTGTTGATCGCGGCTCCTAATAAGCAATCATTCGCTTTCATTTTTACGGTATCCGCATTTAGAACACTACACCCGATTTATTCGTAAGTGCAGGGATAAGAAATGATTAATTCACCAAAATCAACCAATTATGGACAATAAACTGCAAGGAAAAAAAGTAGCCATTCTGGTCTCCAACGGATTCGAACAAGTAGAATTGACCGAACCCAAACGTGCCCTGGAAGAGAGCGGGGCCGTTACCCACATTGTTTCTCCCGAAGAGGGACAGGTGAAAGGCTGGAACCATACCGAATGGGGCGATTCGTTTGAAGTAGACAAGGCACTGGATGCCGCCGATGTCAGCCAATACGACGCCCTCTTACTTCCCGGCGGGGTAATGAACCCCGATAATCTGCGGCAAAATGAGAAGGCAGTGAACTTTGTAAAACAATTCTTTTCGGCGGGTAAGCCGGTAGCCGCCATTTGTCACGCTCCCTCCCTGCTGATTGAAGCGGGCGTGGTACAGGGTCGCCGCCTGACTTCCTACCCCTCCATCAAAACCGATCTGAAAAACGCCGGAGCCCAATGGGTAGATGAGGAAGTAGTGACCCAGAACGGTTTGACCACCAGCCGCAAACCCGATGACATTCCAGCTTTTAACCGCAAAATGATAGAAGAAATTGCCGAAGGTATTCACCAGCAGCAGCGGGCGCAGTAATCACGTTGGTGCGCAACAAAAATCCCCGGTCAAAGCGAAATGTTTTACGCACTGGCCGGGGATTTTCTTTCGTTTGCGTTGACATTCGGTTAGGGAGTTCCCATGTCTTTGGGTGTTCCTCCTCCGTAACCGCTTCCCTCACCGTGTTCTTCGTGCGTACGGCCTTCCAGCTCATCACCTTCCGCCGCCGCGTGTTCATCCCGAATTTCCTTCAAGTCATTGGGGAATGATTGCCCTTCGCTGGCTACGCGGTTATCCTGGCTGGCTTTCTGGCTCAAAGAAGTGTCATCGCCTGACGAAGTTCCGGAGGGTTGTTCGGTCTCAGGAGCGGCGCTTCCTTGCCAGTAGGCTTTGGCACTGTAGTGCTGATAGACTTGGTCCAGGAAGTCGGTGTCGGTTACCAATTCCTTCAGTTGTTCGGCTGATGCACGCGGGGCATTCTTCAATTGCTCCTGATCAGCTTTTATCTGATAACCGCCGTTCTCTTTATCCGCCTTCAGCTGCTCCCAGGGAATGGCAACGTAGTCGTTGGTAGCATCATTGAAAGTGGCCAGCACGTATACTACTTTGCCTTCATCTACGTCCATCATCCACTCTTTCACTTCACCAAGCGGATTACCGCTTGCATCTTTTAGTTTAACCGCCAATAACCGGGCGCCAGGGGATAAAAAAGGATAAGCCATAATTAAAGCTCTATTTTGATTGATGTATATCTTTTGTGAGTCATTAGCCGGCATCAGGCTCACACCCTAAGCTTATACGAAGGGGCTTCTTTTAGGTTGGTTAGGATCAGTTACATGCGCTATTCTTGGTAGTTAACAACTCTTTAACGACTTACCCGTACTGGTTCATCATATCGAAAAACTTATTGCAAGCTGATGCTATTGTGGTGAAAGACGCTTCCAAGCGCAACCAGGCGGGTATGCGGCTGATTCCAAACTTGACGTACTTAAAGGAAAAGATGCACCATCTCATCCATTTACTCATATTTTAGTATTGGAAAGATTTTCTCAAGGCCAAAGGGCTTATGACCTGTGTAGGTGATATCGTTTGGCAATAAAACGCTTCCGACAAAGCCGGTAATCAACCTGTATCATTTCTTTTTTATCAAAAAAATGCAACTTATGATGATGCATTCTGTTATTTATTTAGCTGAATGAATGCTATTCAATGAGTAGACAGTTTAAAGTAAAAAGTGTATGCGTATAAGGAGCTGAATTTCAGTTTTTTGTTCATTCAACCGGCTATCGATACTTTTGTCCAAGTATTTAATAAATACAACATTCAAAATAAGCCTATCAAATTCTAACAATTCCATTTTATGCAGTACAATCATTTAGGAGACAGCGGGGTAAAAGTTTCGGCCATTACTTTTGGGGCCTGGGCCATCGGTGGATGGATGTGGGGAGGAGCCGACAAAAAAGACGCCCTCGAAGCCATCGACACTTCACTTGACCTGGGCATTACGTCCATCGACACGGCCCCCATCTACGGATTTGGGCTCAGTGAGGAAATTGTGGGAGAGGCGCTAAGGGGCAAACGGCACCAGGCACAAATCCTTACCAAATATGGCATGCGCTGGGAAGGCAATAAAGGGCAGTTTGGCTTCAAATCTCAGTTCAATGACGGAACCCCGGTGGACATATATAAATACGCTGGAAAGGAAAGCGTTATCAAGGAGTGCGAAGACAGCCTTCGCCGGCTTCGTACCGACTACATTGACCTCTATCAGATTCACTGGCCCGATTCAACTACGCCCATCGAAGAAACCATGGAGGCCATTCATCAGTTATTGAAAGCGGGAAAAATACGGGCTTCCGGCGTTTGTAATTACTCCGCCGAACAAATGAAGGTCGCCGAAAAAGTAGTGAAACAAGTTACCGATCAGGTTCCGTATAGTATGGTGGAAAGGAACATTGAAAAAGACGTAACGCCTTACTGCGTTGAAACGGGAAAAGGCATCCTGGCCTACAGTCCCCTGCAGCGTGGCTTACTGACGGGAAAAATTACCGATAACTACCATTTTGAAAAAGATGATCACCGGCCCAATACGCCGTTTTTCAAACCGGAAAACCGGCGGAAGGTCAACGCGATGCTGGATCAGGTTCGCCCGATTGCCGAACAACACGGGGCTACCCTGGCGCAGGTGGTGATCAACTGGACCATCCAGCAACCAGCGGTAGTGGCTGCTCTGGTAGGAGCCCGCGATGGCAAGCAAGTAAAGGAAAACGCCAAAGCCCTGGATTTTATGCTTAGTAAAGATGAAGTGGCTCAGATCAACGGCCTGCTGAGTGAACTGAAACTGAATGTGTAGTGAATTGGGTACGGGCTGAGCCACTCAGCCCGTACCCGATCCATTCTTTACCGAAAACCTGCTTATTGTTCCTTATACCCTAAACTTACCCAATGGCTCCCCTGTCTCTATCTGAAATGGCCGGTTTTCTGAATGCGTACCTTCAGGTAGGGCATTTTCCGAATGACCTGAACGGTATATATCGGAGTTCAGACCGCTGGATTACCCGGATTGGGTTGGCATTGGACCCTTTCCCGGAGTTGGAACAGTGGATAGATGAGTACTCACTGGATGCCGTTTTACTGCATCGCCCCTGGAAATTGCAAATGACGCCGGCACTGCACCGGGCCTGCATTGGATTTCTGGCCTATCACCTGCCCTTCGACGAACGACTTACCGTCGGATACAACGTCTTACTGGCCCAGAAGCTGGGCATGACCGACTTGAAAGTACTGGGTGAAAAGGAAGGCCGGCCCCTGGGTATGATTGGTAACATAGGTTCAACCGATTTTTACACATTGCGCAACTGGCTGCAACAGGAATTCAGGGGAGAGGAAAAATCTTTTCCCGGTGCCCAATATACCGTCAGTCGACTGGCCATTGTGGGAGCTATGAATGCCCCTTTGATTCAGCAGGCCATTGGTCAACAAGCAGATACGTATATCACCGGTCAATGGAGACAGGACGTGTCGACTGCCGGCCTGGCTTTTTTTGCTACCGGCCACCAGCGCTGCGAGATGTGGGGTTTGAGGGCCTTGTCGGAGGTGCTGCAACAACAATGGCCCGGACTGAAAGTCGTTGTGTATGAAAGCCAGCAGCCAGAAAAAAATCCCCGAATGAACGCCTTTTCTTAGTCATCTTCGTATAGGTATCTACATTAAAAGTACACACATGCGTATAACATGGGTGGTATACAATGTTTTACCTTAAATCCATTGAATGATGACCAAAGTCGCCATTATCTACTACAGTGCTACGGGCACCACTTACCAATTGGCCAAGGCCGTTGAGGAAGGAGCCAAACAAGCGGGTGCCGAAGTACGTCTGCTCAAAGTCAAGGAACTGGCTCCGGAAGAAGCCATCCAGTCGAACGAAGGCTGGTCGAAACACCGGCTCGAAACGCAGAACGTCCCCGAAGCCAAACTGGAGGACCTGGAATGGGCCGATGCCATTATCCTGGGCTCCCCAACGCGTTATGGACTGCCAACCTCTCAGCTAAAGCAGTTTATTGACAGTACCGGTCCGTTGTGGGGCCAGGGCAAGCTGGTCAATAAGATAGCTTCCGCCTTTACCAGTGCGGCTACCACCCACGGAGGTCACGAATCTACCATCCTGGCTATCTGCAACACCTTCCACCACTGGAGCGCCATTATTGTATCGCCTGGCTACGCCGATCCGGTACAGTTTCAATCAGGTACGCCCTACGGCGCCTCTTTTGTAAGCAACAATGGAGCCCTTGACCCGGATGAAACGGCGCTCAATTCCGCCCGCTTTCAGGGCAAACGGGTAGCCGAACTTGCTACTCAATTCCTGGCAGGGAAAAAATAATCACCTATGATACAGGCAGGTGCCGATACCCACTTTTCATCACCTGTCTGTATTACCTGGTGATGCACTTTTACCGCTGTTTTCCACTACGGTAGACAAGCGGCCCTTTCTGCTATAATGGGTATACATCAACTTTGTGTATGCTATAAAATGTCCTCAATAATCAGCTGGCAAAAGAATACCATCTGTATTTTTGCAGTAAATTTGCGCCTTCGATTCATTCAATCCTACACCCTTTGAGTGCCATCAGTAAGTATATTCCCTATCCGTTTTTATTCAAAACAATAGGATTTTTTCTCCTCTTGACTTTGCCCCACCTTACGCAGGCCCAGATGTTGACGGACACCCTTATGCAACGACTGGTGCGGCAAAGTCTGGAGCGCATGTATAATCAGGAATTTGAAGCGTCTGAACAATTGGTTTCCAAAGTACACACCCTTTACCCCAATCATCCGGTCTATCCCCTGATCAAAGCGCTCAATCTATACTGGAAACACCTGCCCATCACCGAGACGACACCTGTTTACAGCACGTACCAGGCTTATCTGGAGCAGTGTGTCGCCCTATCCAAAGCCCGGCTTGAAAAAAATCCGGAAGAGTTGGAGGGTACATTTTTCGCCCTTTCCGCTTACAGCTACCTGGTACTCCAGTCTTCCGAAGCCGGTAATTACCTGAAGGCGGTAGGACAAGCCAAACGCATGTATTCCTACATGAAAAAGGGATTCAACCTGACAGAAAAGAATCCGGAGTTCTTCCTTCCTACGGGCGTTTATAATTATTACGCGGAGCAATATCCCGAAAGCCATCCCATGGTGAAGCCGCTGATGTGGTTTTTTGCCAATGGAGACAAAGCAAAGGGACTGGAACAAATGAAAATCGGAATGCACCGCAGTACCTTTACCAAGGTGGAAGCAGCTTACCGGCTGCTGGATGTTTATTCCAAACACGAAGCCAAACCTGCTGTAGCGATGGAGTACGCAGCCCAACTTTCGGAACGATATCCGCGCAACCTGCTGTTTGTGGCCCGCCACGCAGAGTTTCTGGTGATTTTAGGAAAACCCGGCGCTGCCCAACCCTATCTGAAGCGCCTGGAATCCAGTAACAAGCCCATGTTTCAACGGGTAGCACAGGTACTGCAGGCCTATATTGAGGAAAAATATGAGAAAGACGACGCCTCTGCCCTGCGTGGCTATCTGGCCGGAGAGGGTCTTCCGGCCAACGAAAAACAATTGATCCGTGATTTTTACGCTACCGCCTACGCTGGTACCGCCCGCATTTACGCCCGACAAAAAAACATCAGCAAAGCCCGCGAATACTATAAAAAGGCCCAGGACGTAGCCGAAAGCCACAGCACCCTAGAAGAAGCCGCCCAATTCCTGAAGAAAAACTGAAAGCCTGCTTTCTTACGAAACTACCTCCGTAGCAATCCGCAGAATCAGCTTACCCAAGTTCTCTCCTTTAAATAATTTAAGTAAGGTTTCCGGGAAGGCCGGTAGACCGCCATCCACGATGTCTTCTCTGTGATGTAATCGTCCTTCCCGTAACCATTGTGCCAACTGCCGGGAAGCCTCTGCATAGCGCGGGGCATCATCAAACACAACGATGCCCTCCATCCGTGCCCGGTTGACCAGCAAAGAAAGGTAATTGGCCGGCCCTTTTACCGGAGTGGTATTGTTGTACTGAGAAATGGCACCGCAAATGACAATGCGGGCTTTCCGATTGATTTGGGTCAGCGCCGTGTCCAGGATATCGCCTCCCACATTATCGAAATAAACGTCGATGCCCTGGGGACAGGCCTCTTTCAGGTCCGGGTACAAACGACCTTTTTTATAATCTACGCAGGCATCGAAACCCAGCTCTTCTGTTACGTAACGGCACTTTTCTTTTCCGCCGGCAATGCCTACTGCCCGGCAGCCTTTGATTTTAGCGATCTGTCCGACTACGCTGCCTACTGCCCCGGCCGCACCCGATACCAGCACCGTTTCCCCTTCTTTCGGCTGTCCGGTATCCAGCAAACCAAAATAGGCAGTCAAGCCCGGCATGCCCAAGGTACCCAGGTAAGCAGGTAGAGAGGCCAGCGAAGTATCTGCTTTGGTCAGTCCCTTCCCATCCGAAAGAGCGTATTCCTGTACCCCCATATTACCGATCACCTCATCGCCCACGGCAAAGTCCGGATGATTGGAAGCAATCACCTTACCAGCCGTACCTGCCCGCATTACTTCACCCAAACCCACCGGCGGGATGTAGGATTTGCCCTCGTTCATCCAGCCCCGCATGGCCGGATCCACCGATACGTACAGAATTTTGACCAGCACCTGACCCGGGCCGGGTTCCGCAATGGCTTCAGTCGTAAAGGCCCAATCGCTTGGCTTGGGAAGGCCAACCGGTCGGGCGGCCAATCTTATTTGTTGATTTTGTATCATAAGTGGAGTGCGGCTAAAATTTGGAAGTGTTTCTTATTTACACGTATCTGAAAAACAAGTACCCATGTTCAATCAAAAACAAAGTGGTTTTATGACATAAAGCTCTTCTTTCTTAAAAAGCCTGATAATAAAAAGGGCGGCCTATTTTCGGAGGCCGCCTGAATTCATAGCTGATTAAGAAGGATATCGCAATAACAAATTACCTGGCCCGTTGGCCTTCTACGCTTTGGAAATCGGAAGCCTGTTTGATGGTACGTTCGCTGCCCGTTTCCGGATCGTTATAAGAACGCTCGCCTACCTGTATGGAGACCCGCTTGTGTAAGAGCGCATCGGTATTGAGTTCGGCACCTTCTTTTATTTTCAAGCCCGCCGCCTCAAACAAGCTGACAATGCCTGCCATCCCCGGATCGGAGAGGTAGAAGCGATTGGTAATATAACCATCCTCGCTCTCAAACCGGCACGCAAAGAAGGGCACGTCTTTGTGCTCACTCCTGCCTTCTTCAATCTGAGTAATCTCTACTTCGTGCCTTCCATCGGGCAGAAAGGGTTTATTCTTTCCTTCTTCTACTTTAATCTTCATGAAAATTTGGTTTTAGTTGAATAATCAAACTCCGGCACCGGATAAGTTTTCTACTGTACGATGGGATTCGTCCGGCCGGAATGAGCTAATATCCGGCGCATTGCCGGGAATTTCGTTGTTTCTGAGTGCCGCCTCATCGGTAATCCTGGCAAAACCCGAGCGCGATGCTTCACTTTCACTTTGGTAGCCCCGCAATCGCTGATTACCCGATTCATCGGTAGAGGGCGCCGGCAGCAAGCGATTAATTAGCGATAGCACGTCGGCAGTCAATTCAGGGAACAGTTCGTTGAATAGTACAGATACTTTGGCCGGTAACGTGATGACCAGCTCTGCATCTCCGTGCTTCAGGGCATCTATCACTTGCTCAGCCGCGTGCTCAGCACTGGCGGATAGCAATGGAATGGAATCACCGGTTTTGAACCAGGCGTATTCCTGCTGGTGCTGCCCTTTGACAATTACATTGCGGGGACTACCCGTGCGGACAAGACCCGGACATACGGTGGTTACCCATACGCCGTACTTAGACAACTCTGAACGCAGCCCTTTGGAAAACCCCACCAGCGCAAATTTGCTGGCACAATAAGGCAACAAATGAGGGGCACTGACTTTACCACCGAAGGAGGAAACATTGACGATACGTCCTTGTTTACGACGCTGCATCTCCGGAGCGATGGCCATCACGGTGTATAAAGGGGCGTAGAAATGGGTTTGCATGGCCTCTTCATATTCCTGAAGCGCCATATTTTCAAAAGGTCCCACCTGGATCACGCCCGCATTGTTGATCAGTACATCGATGGGCCCGAAGTGGTTTCTTACCTCATTGACCATGGCATCTACCTGGGCTTGGACGGTTACATCACAAACCACCGTAAATACTTGCTCTCCGTACATCTCCAGGTCCTGCCTGGCTCTGAACAGTTCGTCGGCATCGCGGGAACAAACCGCAATCCGGGCACCTTGTTCGGCTAATTTACGAGCCAGCACCAATCCCAAACCCCGTGAGCCGCCCGTTATGAGCACTGTTTTCCCGGCTATATCATAAGAGCGCACTTTTCTGATTACTGCCCTGGCTGCCATCAGCACGCCGATTCCGGCAGCCAGTTTCCAATAATTACCGCTTTTTGCCATATTTTATCAAAGTCGGTTATTGGTTATTGTTTGCTTTTTCAGCCGATTTGGCGGCCTTTTTGGCTTGTTTATCCGCCTTTTCCCGGGCTTTCTGGGCTTTGCGTTCGGCTTTCGCCGCCCGTTCGGCCTCTTTCGCCGCATCCGATGCGGCATCTTCTACCCGACGGGCTTCTTTGGCTCTGGCTTTGTTTTCCTTGGCCATTTCGTCGGCATTCTTCAAGCGCTCTTTGTCGCGGTTGGCATCGTCTTTAGCCCGGTCTTCGGCCATTCTGGCTTCTTCCTTTTGGCGTTTGGCTTCCTCTTTGGCGGCTTGCTTTTCGGCTTTTTTTTGCTCTTTGGCTATCTGAGCATCGTCCTGAGAAGCATTGTCCTGCGCCATTACTTCATTGCCTATACAGCAGCCCACGGCCACTAATAGGGAAAATAATACAGTGCGAAGTTTCATAGCAGTGGTGATTTACCTTGGTTGTGAAACTCCTTGTACGGTTCCGAATGGCAAATAGATTCGATTCGGAGTATGTATTTTACCTTACTGAGGATAATATTTACTCTTTTCTCAACTTTGTATTGGTTGTAGCAATCAAAGCAGGATAGTATAACTATTTTTTGGCAAATAGTTTCAAACCCAAGCTGTTTAAGACTTGGGTGCTTGTACTCTATCTTATTTCTGTTGAAAAGGTATAGCTAACTATTTGCTGGTTTTCACAATCATCATTGGAGCAGATTCTTTGGAAGAAGGATGCAAGATTTCCTGTAGGTCTTTGATTCGGTTGAGGCTGCCGTTGGTAATATTGCTCAGGAGAATGATGGTGCTGTGGTCTTTGCGCCCGTGCAGGATGTAAGCGTTGAAGCCCTGCCACCAGCCACCGTGGAAAATGATCGGTTCGCTGTCCTTGGGAGTACGAATGCGCCACCCGAAGCCGTAGTTATTTTCTTTCGGCTCTTTATGGGCGGGCGTAAAAGCTTCCTCTAAAGTAGCCGATTTGACCAGTTTTTGTGAGTAGAGCGCCATGTCCCACTTAAACAGATCTTCTACAGTAGAATACACGCCCTTGTCGCCGACTACGCCGTTGAGATACGTATCTTCGTAACGACGACGCCCGGCGGTGTAGCCGGTAGCTTTGTTTGGAATGACCGGCTCTTTGGCTTTGTTATACACCACCGTGCGGGTCATTCCGAGCGGTTTGAATATGTTGGCTTGCAGATAGTCTTCAAATGCCATTCCCGACGCTTTTTCAACGATGGCCCCCAGCAAACAATAGCCGGTATTGCTGTAATCGAAGTGCGTATTGGGCGGATAGTACGCTTCGGGCTGGTGCTTGATCAGCAATTCAACTACCTGTTGATTGGTAATCGGCGTTTTGCGGTCGGTGTGCTTGTCGCAGAAATAGGTGTAGTTGGGTAAGCCCGAACGGTGCGTGAGCAATTGACGAACAGTAATGCCGTGGTAGGGAAAATTGGGAAAAAACCGCTGCACGGAATCTTTGTAACTCAGCTTGCCTCTTTCTTTCAGCATCATCACGGCCATGGCCGTAAATTGCTTGGATACGGATGCCAGTTGAAAAGCCGTTTGGGTAGTCAGGCTGTCCTTGGTCTGAAAATCGGCGTAACCAAACGCCTTCTGATAAATGATGCGCCCGTATTCTGCTACCAGCACGGTACCATTGAAACCACTCCGTTTCATATTTTGAAAAAACGTATCCAACTGGTACGTTTTTTTAGCAGCTTCCTCTGGGTTGAAAAGTAAAGCAATGGTATCGTTACTGACTAATGTGTCCTGGGCCAGGAACAATTTCTGATGACGATCTGGTTTACAGGATAGTAACGCAACACTTATTAACCCACCAAGGAAAAGCTTTTTCATAAATATATTCTTACCAAATTGTATAAAACTTATTAGCAAATATGTCTGCAAAATCCTGAAATCAGGCATTTTTTTTTATCTCGCCCTTACACCAATCAACATTTTTGTGGAAGCATCTTCAAGTATAGTAATTCCGCTTTCAAAAGGGCTTTATTTTATTTTCAATACAAACAATTTTCAGAAAAATGCTTCGTCAGACTTAGTTGACCTTACCAAACCAGCACAAGCAAGAGAGCGATCTGACTGTATGGTAGCCTTTTACGTAAACCTGCCTAGTTGATTAAATTTTTCAGTTAAAAAAGATTGTAAAAAGTAACAATAACAACTTTATACAAAAAAAGAGATAGAAAAACGCCGAAAAGATCTTATTTCTTGCTTATCTATTCATTCCATTTTCTGCTTCATTGTAACAAGGGAGTTACCAATCGAAAAACACTAATTAATTCGTAGTTTCACTGGTGATGTATCTTCTTTTTAAGGTATTAAAATATATTGTCGGTTTATCCGACTATTCAATTAAATAGATTACTGCTTTGGACACCTTGTTTATGAATGATATGCCGACCGGAGAAACGGTTGCTACCAATCTTGCTCCGGTCAAAGTTGTGGCGGAAAAAGTAGAGCAAGCCGTAGAGCTTACTTTTCGCAAGGAACGAAAACGTCTGCTGGCCTTCATCCGCCGACGCATCCCGGAACCGGATGACGCCGAAGACATTCTACAAGATGTCTTCTACCAGTTGCTTGAGCGCCTGGAGCCCATCGAACAAGTGACGGCCTGGCTTTTCAGGGTCGCCCGCAACAAAATCATCGACCGGTACCGTAAACGCAAACCGGAGTCGTTGGAAGGGTTGATGGGCCCTTTGGACAATGAAGGCGAACCGGCCGCCCGGATGCTCGACTGGGTACTGGACCCCAACGGCAATCCGGAAGACTTTTATGAGCGCTCTGTCGTTTGGGACCAATTGGCCGATGCACTGGCCGAACTCCCTGCCGAACAGCGCGAAGCTTTTGTGCTGCACGAACTGGAGGGAAAAAGTTTTAAGGAAATGGCAGACGAAGCGGGCGTGTCAATCAATACCATGCTTTCGCGCAAACGTTATGCAGTGCTGCACCTGCGCAAGCGGCTGGAGCATCTTTACAAGGATCTGTTTACAAATTAATCAAGTAAGACAATGAGGAATAGATGGATAGGGAAGGCGATTAAATTTGTTGTGCTAATCACCTTGATGCTGGGAATCGTTGGGTTTCTGGTCATGACCCTTTGGAACAATCTGATACCAGCCATTTTTACGGGGCCCGTAATCACCTTCTGGCAGGCCCTGGGCCTACTGGCGCTCTGCCGGCTGCTTTTTGCCGGCTTCCGCCCCTGGGGCTGGGGAATGCATAAAGGAGGGTATTGGCGCAAGCGCTGGGAAAAGAAAATGGCTTCGCTCTCACCCGAAGAAAGAGAAAAAATTCGGGAAGCCTACGCCCGTCGTTGCGGGGGGCACTTCCGCAACTGGAAATACAACCAGCCCAGTAAAACAGAAACCGTACCGGGCGAATAGATAAATGAAGGACAGTGGTTTAAAGGCTTCACCGACGCAGGGGAGGCCTTTTTTATTTTCTTAACTTTTTGTAAGGCATTTCTTCGATCTCCAGTGTGGTCAGCGCCGGGTTGAGAACCTGAGGTGTAATGGTGACATTAAATACTTTGCTTCCTTCCACGCTGAAGTCACGGCTGAAAGTGCCCCGGTCTTTCAGACTCCTGTATACTGCGGTGTAATTGATTTTGACCGGCCAGCCATTGATCGCCAGTACGTGCGTAATGCATTCCACAGTTTTTTTCAGGTTGGAGAAATAAGCAAAATAGGGCTCTTTCTTCCGAATGGTGTTCAGACTCCCAATCGGATAGACGGCCAGTTTGTATATAATTCGTCGGTTCATAAAATAGGGATAATAAAATGAAAAATTATTCAATTATTTTTCAAGCGCGCAATTTTTCGCACAATAAATTGTTTTAACATCATACGCGACAACGAAAAACCCCGCCTGCTCAGGACGGGGTTTTCTTTTGCTTTCTCTCTTCCCTATTTTCTTACTGATTTACTGGTTTGGCTTTTGGTTTCACAGGGGCTGCCTTTTGAGCCGGCACCGGTGCCCGATCTTTGGTTTTGGGTTTGGGTTCTGTAGCCGGCGAGTTTTTCGCTTCCACAATTGTCATTTCGTCAATCAGGTGCCTGGCGTTGGCGTATTTGTCAATAATAAACAGCACGTAGCGGATGTCCACGTTGATGCAGCGCTTGTACTGCGGATCGTAAGCGATATCCCCGCTCATAGCTTCCCAGTTGCCATCAAATGCCACTCCCACCAGACGCCCGCTCCCGTCGATTACCGGACTACCCGAATTGCCACCCGTAATGTCGTTGTTAGTGATGAAGGCTACCGGCATAGCTCCGTTGGCCCCGTAGCGGCCGTAGTCGCGCTTCTGATACAGGGCCTTTAATTTGGCCGGAACGGTAAACTCTTCGCTGGTAGAATCTTCCTTTTCCATAATGCCTTCCAACGTGGTAATAAAATCGTACTGAACGGCATCCTTGGGCCGGTAATCCTGTACGCTGCCGTAGGTCAGTCGCAGGGTTGAGTTGGCGTTGGGATAGTACTTTTTATCCTGGTGCATTTCCCGGATACCTGCCACGTACAGCCGGTTGGCCGCATCCAGAATGGCATCGGCCTGCTTGACGCCAGGAATTACATTCTGAAAATAATTCTGCAGGTAGGAAGCCATGACGCGAAAGGCAGCATCTTTCTGTAGTTCGCGCAGATCCATACGACTCAGGAGACTTTCTGTCTTTTCCTGCGAAACCAGGGCTGATTTGGCAAACACATCGGCAGCAAACCGGTTATAGTCGCCGCCAAAGGTAGTTTGCACTTCCTTAAACAACGCGGGGTGCATACTGGGGTTGATGTTCTGGGCGTACATCTGCATCATCGCGGCCAGGATTTTCTGATCCGTCGGGGCATTGTAATCCTTGAAGTGCTCCTTTATCTTTTCCTTCAACTCTTTCACCTCCTCATCCACTTTCTCCCCGTTTTCAGACTTATCGCCCATTTTCGACAGGCTGCTGGCCATTTCGTAGGCGAACATAATGATTTCGGGAGCCACTGCCGCTTCGTCCATATAGATGCTGGCCAGGTTGTATTTCTCTTTTTCGACGTAGCCCTTGTCCAGGTCGGCCATCACGGAACCGTACTTGGCCTTCCGCTTGGGGTCTTTGTTCACCCAATCGGCAAACGCTGCTTCTTCTGCCTTCTTCTGGTCGTACACTTTGAGGCGCTTCAGACCCTGGGTCTGTCCGATAAAGTACTTCCAGTAATTACTAATCTGGTAATATTTGGAGGAATATTGGATTCTTACTTTGTCGCTGGCATCCATGTCTTCCTTCATGAGCGCCAGTTTCTCTTCCCTTACTTTTACCCTGGCCGGATTGCTCTGCTCAATGGCCATCTTTACGCCTTGAGAAGTGAGATAGCGGTCGGTAGTGCCAGGAAAGCCAAATACCATTGTGAAGTCGTTTTTGCCCACGCCCCCCAGATAAACCGGCAGGTGATGTTTGGGCTTCATCGGGATGTTGTCGGGTGAATATTCTGCCGGTTTGCCGTCTTTGCCGGTATAAACGCGGAAGAGGGAAAAGTCGCCGGTATGCCGGGGCCACATCCAGTTGTCGGTATCACCACCAAACTTTCCAATGGAGGAAGGAGGTGCCCCAACCAGGCGCACATCTTTGAAAACTTCGTAAACAAACAGGTAGAACTCATTCCCATCGAAAAAGTCCTTTACGCTGGCCGTGTAGCCGGTCCCTTCTACCGCTTTCTTCTCCAGGGCCTCCGTGATGGCCGTAAGCTTCTCCTTCCGTTCTTCTTCCGTTGCTGCTGCCCCCAACTGGGCCAGCACCTGTTGGGTTACGTCTTCCATGCGTACCAGGAAGGAGGCGGTTAGTTTAGCGTTCATTTTTTCATCGGAGCGCTTCATGGCCCAGAATCCGTGGGTGAGGTAGTCGTTTTCCACGGTACTGTGCGACTGGATCGAAGCGTAGCCGCAGTGGTGATTGGTGAGCATCAGACCATCTTTGGAAATCATTTCAGCCGTACAAGATCCGCTGTTGAGGGACACAATGGCATCTTTCAGACTGGATTGATTGACGCTGTAAATTTCTTCTGCCGTTAATCGGAGCCCCTTCTGGCGCATGTCTTCGTAGTTCAGGCGCTTGATGAACAGCGGAAGCCACATTCCTTCATCAGCCTGGGCACCGAAGGAAAGCATTGCCAGCGTGGCAAATACAATTAGTTTTTTCATAGGTTAAAATTCTGTTTCTAAGTAGGAAGCGAATAAAGAAATTGGAAAGTAAAACTAAAATCTCATACTGACAAGGGGAGCCCATCGCTGTCGTACGCAGTGATAAATGCATTTCAGCAGAACCTACCCGTCGTGCTTTGCGTAAATGTGGACATTGATTTACCAATCAGGCTGATACAAATTTTCCTTTGAGTCAAGCCTGGCTGGCTTGTTATCTACCACATAATGCAACAAGACAATGGCAGAAATTAATATTCAACGCAAGAAAAAGCCCGTCTGGCCCTGGGTCATTCTGATACTGGTCATACTGGCCGCCGCCGCTGTTTGGTACTGGAATTATTCCTCCGAAGAGCAGCTCAATACGCCCACGCAAACAACCGGCTTCCGCCAGGTATTCGCTCCGGCGACCACCGCACCTACCTGGCGCTCTCTGATGGAGAGGAAATGCTGACTGAAAGCACCTGATTCTCTGATCTATTTATCACTACCTGTATTTATCAAAAGCTATGAGTTTCGACAAAACCAACGCCAGAAGGCTGTATAAAATGAGCGAATTGAATGATTTTGAAATTTCTCCCAACAATCCGGACGTGAGGGGCTGGACGCTCATTGGCCTGGATGGCGAACGAATCGGAGAAGTGGACGACCTGATCGTAGACACGGAAGCGCAAAAAGTGCGGTATCTGGCAGTAGAGGTAGATAAAGACGTAGCCCGGGGGAAAGAGCATCATATTCTGATTCCCATTGGAGCGGCACGTCTGCACAAGAACGACGACAATGTACTGGTAGAAGGCTTGAGCCGTCATACCGTTGCTACGTATCCGATGTTCGACGGGCTGACCATTACCCCGGAATATGAACATAAACTTCGCAGCGCGATGGGAATTGAAACGGCCACAACCGGCTCCGTAGCAACTTCTCACAGTACTGTCAGCCCTGATTTACCTGACGTGCCGAAGGCCCGCCTGGATGAGATGCAGGCAGAATTGGCGGCTCGTCGGGAAAGTCATTACCAGGCGCGACAAGACCAGAGCACGCATCGTTCAACCATTCAACCGCTGACTTCTTCCGTTTCGGCAACCCAGCCGGATCAATCCGGTTCATCAGACCAACGCAGCCGGCAGGACCTGGAAGACGCCCTGAAAGTGGCACTGGCTGAGCGCGACGTGGCCATGAAGGAACGGGACATTGCCCGGGCCGAACGCGACATTCTCCGCATGGAGCGCGATCAGGCTCTGACTGGCAACACCGGCAACGCATACCGGGGCGATTCATACGATGAAAGCAAGTTTTACGAAAACCGTCGCAGCAGCAACAGCTGATAAACTGTGTCGCCTACCATACTTAATGGCGTAATTAAAATCAAAGCCAGATCTTCGGGTCTGGCTTCTGTGTTTGATCACAGACCTATTTCATATTTTAGCTTCAGCCAATATGACTATTGAATTGACTGTACTCGCATGGAAAAACTACTTATTGAGCAATATCACCTGCTGAAAGGCTCCCGGACGGTATTGATGGATTATTGTCTGACCCTTTCCTCCGAAGATTTTGCCCGCGAACTGAAAGACTTTGGCAGGGGAAGTATTCGCAACCTGCTGGTACACATCGTCAATACTTATGAGTTCTGGCTGGGAAATTTTGCGTTGAACAAAAATTTGACCTATACCAGCCCTTCGGCAGTAGCCAAAGCCCCGGATATACTTCCGGTATTTGACCAAACCGATGCCCTAGTAACTGACTTTCTGCGGGCTTTTCAGGGTCAACTTCACACGGCGCTTTCCGGCCAAATCCGGGAGAAGGAAGTAAAAACCACTCCGCTGACTTTATTTACCCACGTCATGACGCACGAATTTCACCACAAAGGCCAGATTCTTTCGATGAGCCGCCATCTGGGATATACCCCCGTTGATACCGACATTGTTCGCTAAGATTTCTAATTTGCGTTTCTGATTCGCTTCCATCGGCTAAGTACGCCGGGCGAAAGTTCAATCACTCATCCACGATTCCTATGCCAACGCCACCTCTGGAAATTATTCCGGCAGACGAAACCCAGTTGATCATTGTCCAGGATCTGGCTCATCGTACCTGGCCGGCGACCTTTCAAAACATCCTCTCTCCAGATCAAATCGCTTATATGCTGGAGCTGATGTACAACCTTTCCACACTGACTCAACAAGTCCGTGAAAAGGGAATCGTTTTTATTCTGGCAAAGGAAGGAACTGATTATCTGGGCTTTGCGGCTTATGAAACGAATTACAACAGAAACCCGGCTACCAAGCTGCACAAAATATACGTGCTACCGCAAGCGCAGGGCAAAGGCGTTGGGAAAACCCTGATGGATTACGTCATCCGCATCGCCCTGCAACACCGGAATGATGCGTTGCTGCTGAACGTCAACCGGGGCAACCCGGCCCTCCATTTTTACAAAAAAGTAGGTTTTTCCATTATTGCTGAAGAAGACATTTCCATCGGTAACGGCTACCTGATGGAAGATTACGTGATGGAGAAAAAGCTGCATTGATTCATTTTTCTACATTTTGTCCTTCTGATTAGAAGCCAGGTCGTGTGCGTAGCGGGTCGTTTCGGGCAGTCGGTACTTGGTCACGCAGGCCATTACAAAGCGAATGGCCGACTCCAGACTGATGCGATGCCCTGGTGAGATATACACCGGCGATACGTTAGGACGGGTACGCAGTGCCGCACCAACTACTTCACCGCGGTGCATCAACGGTTGCCAGCTCCCTTTTTCCTGAGGTATGGGGTCGTGCCGGCCTACCAGAATGGACTTACCAACGCCCAGTGTGGGCAACCCCGTAATCACACCCAAATGGCTGGCAATGCCCAATCGCCGGGGATGCGCAATACCGTGGCCGTCGCAGAGCAGCAAGCCGGGAAGGCTCTTCATCGCACCCAGGGCATCCAGTATGGCCGGGATTTCCCGAAATGACAACAGGCCCGGTACGTACGGAAAAGAGGTAGGACGTTTTGTCAGGACCTCTTCTTCCAGTATCAGTTCGGGAAAACGTAGCACTGCAATGGCGGCCCGGGTCACGTTGCCCTCTTGCTCAAAGCCGACGTCTATACCGGCTACCAGACGGACTGGTTCATCCAACAGGTCTTTTATGATTACTTCACTGGCAATTTGTCGTTGTATGGCTACGGCCTCTTCTACTGTAGAAGGCCATTCGTGACGCGTCTGTATCTGCATAATGTCCGCTTTGTGACTCTTTACTTAAGTGCCGGGGCGTAGGTTGCTTTTTGACCGTATCTTTTCACCGCAACGCCCCTATTTGGTACGGAAGCCGACATCCTTTATTTTCTCATCATTAGAAAAATGATAAATTATTCTCACTAAAAAGCCAATAAATTTACTCCTTTTACGTTAATGATCCCCAAACAAGCCGGCCATCTTTGATTCCAATTTTACCAAAAAATTCTGAACATTTTTCTAAATTTTTCCTTTTTAAACTATTATTAGCACATTTTTTGATAAATACATTAAGAAAATAAGTGAAATTATTTTGAATAATATTTACGAATGTGATTGAGTTGAGGGTGTTTTTCATTCAGGAAGCCTTTGATCAATGCGTCTCAATTTAATCACATTTAATTATCCTCAATCCAAACCACAACAATGATGTTAAGATCCATAAAAATAGTGAGCCTTTTCGCCCTTATCAGCCTGTTAGGTCTGGGGGGCTGCGCTACGGTAGATATGGACCGGAGTGCTGATTTTTCCAAATACAAGACTTTTGCGTGGCTACCAGCCGAAATCAAGGTAGGGGCTAATCCGAAGTACAACAGCGACCTGATCAACCGGAACATTAAATACGCCGTGGAAACGGAGTTTGCCAAGCGGGGGATTGCCAAGACCACCAAAAGTGATGCTGATTTTCTGATTGGTTACCATACCTACACGGAGAAGAAAGAACGTGCCACGGGCGGTAACTACGGTGCTTATCCCTTTTACCCTTATTACGGGGGATGGGGTTGGGGCTGGCGCTCCTTTGGTATGATGCCTTACTACGGCGGCTGGGGTAGCCAACCCCGTACCTATTCCTTCACGGAAGGCACCCTGATTATCGACGTGGTTGACAACCAGACCAAACAGTTGGTATGGCGGGGAGCGGTAGAAGGCGACGTGGAGAACGTGGCCCGTCTGCAAAAGCGGATTCAGAAGGGTGTGGAAGCCATTCTGAAGAAATATCCGGCCAGACCCGATCAGGAACTTCCTGCTAATCGGCCGGCCAACCCGATGGTCAGCTAAAGCAGCCTTTTCACTTCAAAAGAGCTTGCCCAATGGCAGGCTCTTTTGTTTTCGCCAGCGGCTTTTTCCTCTCTAATCAAACTTGTGTGGCTTGGTTTCGTTCTTATAATTGAATCCGTTTTGAATTGACTTCCGGCAGGTATCGCTTCGGAGACACACAGACTGGAAGATGAAAATTGGCAAAGCTTCGTTCTTTGAATGCAGGATGCGTATCTTGTATTTCCAATCTCTTCCATTTTCAATGCGTTTATCATCAACTAATTATCGGTTATTCTAACTATGGGGCGCTCTTTACAAATTGCCCGGATAGCGGGCATCCGCATTCTGGTTCACTGGACCTTTCTACTCCTGATCGGCTGGATTGTATTCCGGGAAGTAGGCAAAGGCAGTGATACTACAACCATTCTGGCCACCGTTGGCCTGGTGCTGGCTCTGTTTGCCTGTGTGGTATTGCACGAACTGGGGCATTCGCTTACTGCAAAACGCTATGGCATCGACACCCGGAAAATCACTCTGCTTCCCATTGGTGGCGTTGCCAGCCTGGAACGCATTCCGGAAGATCCCAAGCAGGAGCTTTGGGTAGCCCTGGCGGGTCCGGCGGTCAATGTAGTCATTGCTTTATTGCTGCTTCCTTTCATCTCCTTCAGCCAGCTTGCTTCCGATAGTTCACTGCTGAGCGTAACCAATCTTCAGGGCTTTCTGGGGTCTCTTTTCGGTGCCAACGTGTTTCTGGTGGTTTTCAATGCCATCCCGGCTTTTCCCATGGACGGTGGAAGGGTGCTCCGAGCTTTGCTGGCTTTGCGGCTTGGCCGGATCAAAGCCACCAGTATTGCTGCCGGTTTAGGTCAGTTTTTGGCAATCGGGTTCGTATTCTGGGGGTTGTTTAACAATCCGTTTTTAGTCCTTATTGGGGTATTTGTGTATTTCGGTGCCCAGTCAGAAAATAGTATGGTACAACAAACGGAATTGCTAAAGGACTACACGGTGCAAAATGCCATGATGACCAATTTCGTGACCCTCTCTCCTTCCGATACGGTGAAAGATGCCGCCGATAAGCTCCTCTCTGGCTCCGACCACGACCTGTTCGTGGTTGATAATGACCAGGCCATTGGGGTAATGACCCGTTCCCGCATCATTGACTCACTCCGCGAAAACCGGCTTGATACCCCCGTCACGCAGGTTATGCTCACCGACTTTGACACGGTACAACTTCACGCCCCACTGACCGAAGTATACCCTTTCGTGCAACGCAAGCCGACTTCTTTTTTTCCGGTAGTGGAAAACAATCAGCTTCGTGGCGTGATTGATATGAGCAATATCAATGAATTTGTGATGATCCGGTCGGCCTTGCAATGAGAGTACTTTGCATCCGAATGTTGTATTCGCCCTTATCTTTTAAACTATGCCTGAATTACCGGAGGTAGAAACCTACCGTCGTTACCTGGAAGCTACGTCGCTGCATCAACCCATCACCGGTCTCTACGTAGAGGACCATAAGCTGCTCACGACCGATTACGGCACCCTGTCCAAAGCGCTGATTGGAAACCAATTTATTGGCACCCAACGGATTGGCAAGCACTTGTTTGTGCTTACCGCCAGAGAGCCAGTAATGATTATGCACTTTGGAATGACGGGCAGCCTGGCTTATTACCGGGATGCCGAAGACACGCCCCGATTCGCCCGTATTGTGTTTCATTTTGCCAGTGGCTTCCGGCTGGCTTTCCTTTGCCCCCGAAAATTTGAGCGCCTGGGCCTGGCCGATAGTGTGGAAGCGTATACGTTAGCTAAAAAGCTGGGGCCCGATGCACTGGATATCTCGGAGCAGGAACTGGCTGGGAAGCTGACGAGCAAGAAAGCCCTGGTCAAACCCCTGCTGCTGGACCAGGCCAACCTGGCGGGTATCGGCAACTGGATCGTGGATGAGGTGCTTTTTCAGGCGGGCATTCATCCTGAAACGCGCGGCTTTCAATTGACTCATCCCGAAGTAGCCCGTTTGCATCAGGCCATTCGGTTGGTGTTGAATACCGCCATCGAACAGGAGGCGGTGTACGGGCGCTTTCCGAAGACTTTTCTGATTCACGCCCGCGAATGGGACGAATCGCCGCACTCCGATACCAATACCCACAAGAACTGCCCAATTTGCAGCAGTGAAATACTGTTTAGTCGGGTAGGCGGACGCGCTACGTATTATTGCCTGAACTGTCAACCCGCCAAATCGGCCGACCCAGAGGAAATCAGTGGGCAAAGAGCGCAAAACACCTGATCTGCTATGCTAAACCCCGTTGATAAGTCCTTCCTTCAACCCGGCACCTTTGCCCAGAAAGCGGTGGAGTATCTGCTTCAGCTTCGTGCGCCCGATTACCTACCCCAGGCCGTAGAGGTAATCAATCCTTATCTTCGACCGCAGGTGCAGGAAGTAGTCATTCATTTCTTTGCGAAGTATTTCAACGATGCACAACCGCGCATTTTCCTGCTGGGTATCAATCCGGGAAGGTTTGGGGGAGGCGTTACGGGTGTTGCCTTTACCGATCCGTTAGCGTTGAGGCAGCATTGTGGCATTCCCAACGATTTTGCCACGACTCCCGAACTGTCGAGCCGTTTCGTGTATGCGCTCATCGAACGGATGGGAGGGCCAGCAAGCTTTTATTCCCGTTTTTTTCTGTCCTCCCTTTATCCGCTTGCCCTCATTAGGCAGGGTAAAAACTACAACTTTTACGACTCCCCCGAATTATACGCTGCCCTCCAACCCTTGATTGTTCAAAATCTGCGTATCCAGTTGGATTGGGGAGGCGCCCAGCACGCCATTTGCCTGGGCCGGAAGAATGGCGACTACCTGAAAAAGCTGAACAACAAACATGGCTTCTTTGAACAAATCACGGTGCTGGACCACCCAAGGTACGTGATGCAGTATAAACTCCGACAGTTGGATGCTTACCTGGATCAGTATCAGAACGTTCTAAACGGGATCATGCTTTCAATGCAATAGTATTGCCGGCCGGCTCAAAAGCAATAAAAAACCCCGCCTGAAATGAAGCGAGGCTTTCCGTATGAGCAAACACAAAACCCATTCGGGTATCATTATTCAGTCGTGGTAGATACGGTGGTAAAGGTCTACCGTAGGCTGAATCATATCTAGTTCTAACAGATAATTGACAATTTCGGCAGAACTGTACTTGTCCAGTTCTTCCAGGTGCGTGATCAGATTCAGCGCATACTGCAATCCCGCGTAGCGATCGGCATCGATGGTGCAATCGGTATAGGCTTGTGCCAGTTGGCAAACAATTTTTTGGGTTTCTAAGGGCAAGCGGTTCAAATCCTGTTGAAAATCGTAGACGTTCGTCATGACAGTGTGGGTTTAAGATCAGGAACTATGTATTGGAGGCACATCAAATAATTCCCAGGCTTATTACCAAAGCAAACGCCCAGACCGGGTAGCAGAAAGGATTGTATAAAAATACAATATAAAAAGCTGATATAGAAGGCTAATAGACAATAATTTCTACGATACCTTTAAAAAATGGTTACCAGCTGCTCAAATCATTTTCGGTGGATTTGGCGAGAATGTTGGCTATGCAAATTGCGCATTGATCTATGGTGTATCTGATACCCATCAATGCCCGTAATCACAGAGGAGATCATACCCAGGCGGGTAAGCGCATCCTTTTGTTACTTTTGAACGTTGTCCCTGAAAGGCATCCTTTCAGCCTCTAATTTGGTTGAATCCAGATGCTCTTTTATTAACCTGATCTTATGGAACAATTCTTTTACGAGCATTTTGGCATTTCACCCTTTGCTTTTAACTGGTTTATTCTGCCACTGCTTATTTTTTGTGCGCGAATCAGTGACGTGACCCTTTCAACCATCCGGATTGTGTTTGTGATGAGCGGCAGGCGCAATCTGGCCCCCATCCTGGGTTTCTTCGAGTCGCTGATCTGGTTGATCGCGATTAGTCAGATTATTAAAAACATCAGCAGTCCGCTTTCCTACATTGCTTATGCCAGTGGCTTTGCCACGGGTACCTACGTAGGGATGGTCATTGAGGAAAAACTGGCTCTGGGAAAGGTAATGGTTCGGGTGATTACCCGCCGGGAAGCCACCGCCCTACTGAAGTTTCTGCAAACCTCTAAGTATGGCTTCACCAGCGTCGATGCGCAAGGGAAACGGGAGAATGTAAGCCTCATCTTTTCGGTAGTAGAACGTCAGGACCTGCCGGAATTTATTTCTATCATTGAACGATTCAATCCCAATGCCTTCTACACGGTGGAAAATGTGCGCTACGTGAGTGACGGCGGATTGGGCCCCATCGAAACCGCTGAAAACCCGATTAAAGAACTCTTCAGGAAAATGAAACGCCGTTGAGAAATCAACCATTTAAAATAAACGAAAAAACCCTTCTACGTCAACTAAGATGGACTTTCCATAAAGTTAAAACTTGGCTCCTACCACTACCTTCTCCCTGAAATCCTGGGTTTTTCCCTGTAGGTCGAACAGTTCGATGTGAATGATATAATAGCCGGTTCGTACTTTTTCGCCCCGATCGTTGGTGCCATCCCAACGGAAATAGCCTTCTGAAGCCAGGGTTTGGTTTTGCGCCAGCCGTTTTACTTCCCGGCCCCGCACGTCGAAAATACGAATGCTGGCTACGTTGCCGCCGGTGCCAAAAGCGTAAGACAAAGTAGTGAAGTCATTGAAGCCGTCTTCGTCGGGCGTAAATACCCGTGGCTCTACGACCAGCCCACCCGGATTGGTTACCGGAATCTGAAACTGGGAGTTGCGGTAGCCGGGTGTTGCGTAATCTTCGGTACTGGCTGCCGACTGCCAACCTGCCGGGTCGTTGGCCCTGGAGTTGAAGCTGATCCGCTCCAGTGAAACGCCGTTTTTATCCTTGATCAGCGCAAAATGAAAGTCTTCGCTATAGTCAAATCGGTCGATGAGCCGGCTATTTTGATTGAGCAAGATCACCGTTCCGGCCGCATCGGGGTAACTGGGCAGGCTGGGTATGACCAGAAAATTTTCTGCCTTGGATTTGGGATAGTGGCTTTTGAGCGCTGCCTCACTGGTGGTAAGCACTTTGTACTGCCGGGGTTCCATGATCAGCGGTTCGGTAGCGATGGGATGTCCATTGGCAATTACGCCGTCGCCTACGTTGGCCAGTTGCCAGTCCTTCAGGGAAATGAACTTATCAGAACGATTATATATTTCCACAAAATCTACGCCTCCGCTCCGTGGATTGAACAATACTTCATTCAGGACTACATCTGAAGAGTCGCCCGTTTCCGGCAATACGAAAGCAATTCGGGTATCACTGGCCATCAGATTCCCGGCACAATCAGTCAGTCCGCTCAACTGAAGCGAATAAGTAGTCCTGGGCTGCAAAGGAGCCGACAGCGTTAGATTCACCTGCCGGAAAGCCGGACTTTCCACTTGCACGGATTGGATGGAAATATTTTTATCCAGTGCATAAGCCGAAATATTGACTGTCGACAAGCTGTCCAGCTTTTCATTAAAAACCACTTTCAGCTGAGTAGGGCTATTGATATCCACCCTAAGCACTTGGGGAGGTGTCAGGTCGGGTCGGGATACGGCCACCGAATTGGCTTTTCCTGGCGTACCACCACTGGGATTTTCCGAAGCGGTCCAGTTCTGAGCTTCCCCGCAGGGGTTTTCCTGGTCCATCATCTCCAGCGACCAGCCTCCCTCCTTTTTAACGGCGCTTTGATACCAGGTATCCGAATACGAAACTGAAAAGATCAGTTTTCCCCCGGCGTCGCGCAGGCTGAGGGTCATACCCGTATTGTTAAGGGTAAAATTTGACAAGCCGATTACTTTCCCGTAAGTGCTCAATTTGCTTACCTGAGAATGGGCGCACAGAATTACGTATTCACCCGGCCTTATGAGAGAGTCAGGAAAAAGACCAGAGCCGTTATTGAAGTAAAGCCGGAATCGGTTGAGCGAAATGGAACGGCTGGTTCGGTTATGGAGTTCCAGGTATTCGGCATCCGGCAAGCCCACCTGAGGGCTTTCATCGGCAAAAATTTCGCTGATGACCAGTTCATTGTACCTGACGGGAATAAGATACCGGAATTGTGCGGTACTGCCCGGCAATATCGAATCGCCCTCAGTATCCGCGACTCCCTCTACGTTTAAGGTATACAGCTGATTGTCAGACAGGGGCGTATCCAATTCCAGCCAAACCATTGCCGGATCGCTCGGGTCCTGCGTAGCCCGGATTACGCCAACGTTACCATCCAACCTGTAATGATCGGCCTTTTGCGCGGAAACCGGCTCGACCTTTTTGGAAAACCGAACCTGCACGCTTTTTTCTCCCCTGGCTACGACCTGACTCAGGCCAATGGGCGCTTCCCGGATTTCAAAATCGTCGAAGAAGAATCGCTGTCGGTTGGTAGCCGTATGCAGGCACATCAAGCCGAAATAAGTGCATTCTGTCAACGTTGCATCCTTTGCGCTTCCTTGTTTTTCCCATTGGCTGCCACCCGCCGGGTCAGCCCAGACCTGCCAGTTGCCCAAAACATCGCGGATAACCCGTACCCGCACGGAAGGATTGATGGCCACCGTACCGGGCAGCCCATCGATGATTTTAGTGAGCGTACGCCCCTGCTGTCTCCACAAATCAATTCCATCGTTGCTGCCATTCTCACCAATGCGAATAAAATACCCGTTCAACTCTTCCGAAGTCAGGTCGACCTGGTCGCTCATCAGGTAAATGCGGGCGTGATTGGCATCGGAAGGACTGAAAGTAAGCTTCAGGAAAAAACGCCACTCCGTATTACTGCTCATAGAGTTGGGAGTAGAAAGATAGATAGTAGCAGTAGCGTTGGGGCCATTGCTCTGCAACTGTCCTTCCTGCACCGTAAAATGATCCCTGCTTCCCGACCATTCGGGATTGGCTGTAAAGTCTCCGTCAGTGAACGGATCGGATAATTGAGCAGAAAGAGATTGGGAAGTAAGTAAGCCAATCAGAAGCAACAATAAGCGCATTGTTCCAAGAATAAAAAATTTGACAGAAGGGCGAAAGGAAGAAGAGAAAGTGAATAAAATTCTTATATCGATATTGTCTACAGAATTTATAGAGAAAGTATCCGGCTGGAATCGCATCAATTTAAAAATTATTTCTTTTCTTTGCAGGCTTTCTGCACCGGGCGAATCATGAGCCTGTGTCCAAGCACTGTACATTTTTAATCTCAGGTAGCATATCTATCTATGAATTCTTATAACCTTACCCACCTCAAGCAATTGGAATCGGAAGCGATCTTCATCATGCGGGAGGTGGCCGCTCAGTTTGAAAAACCAGTTCTGTTATTTTCGGGAGGAAAAGACTCTATCGTGATGGTTCGCCTGGCTCAAAAGGCTTTCTGGCCAGCCAAATTTCCCTTTCCGCTTCTGCACATAGATACCGGACACAACTTTGAGGAAACCATCACTTTCAGGGATAAACTGGTAGAACGTACCGGAGCCAGGCTGATCGTCAGAAATGTGCAGGACTCCATCGATCAGGGACGGGCAGTAGAAGAAAAAGGCTTGAATCCCAGTCGCAACGGCCTGCAAACCATCACCTTGCTGGACGCCCTCGAAGAGTTTAAGTTCGATGCCGCCTTTGGTGGTGCCCGTCGCGACGAAGAAAAGGCAAGGGCCAAAGAACGTTTCTTCTCTCACCGGGATGAGTTCGGTCAATGGGACCCTAAAAATCAGCGACCAGAACTCTGGAACCTTTTCAATGGGCGCAAGCATTCCGGAGAGCATTTCCGCGTGTTTCCGTTGAGCAATTGGACGGAAATGGACGTATGGCAGTACATTGCCCAGGAGCAACTGGAGATACCCAGCATCTACTTTACCCACCAACGCACCATTGTCAACCGGGGCGGGATGTTGCTGGCCAAATCTGACTTCATTACGCTGCTGAACGGAGAAGAGTACGAAGAGCGACAGGTACGCTTCCGTACCGTAGGCGATATGACCTGTACGGGTGCCGTGGAATCCGGTGCTGCCAGCCTGGAAGAAATCATTGCCGAGGTGGCTTCTGCCCGCGTAACCGAACGCGGCACCCGTGCCGACGATAAGCGCTCAGAGGCGGCGATGGAAGACCGCAAAAAGCAGGGTTATTTCTAGGTCACATTTCGCTGCTTCTTCCATCCACAATACCACTGAAAAATATACTTGAATAGCCGCAAGCTCATGAGTCAAGGCTGTTTGACCAACACATTATAGCATGCATTCAATGACAGAACAAGCGTACGCGGAAATGGACCTCTTGCGGTTCACCACCGCCGGCAGCGTAGACGACGGAAAGAGTACCCTGATCGGTCGCCTGCTGTACGATTCCAAATCCATTTTTGAAGACCAGCTGGAGGCCATCGAACGGACCAGTGAACAACGGGGAGACGGCTACGTCAACCTGGCACTACTGACCGACGGACTGCGGGCTGAACGGGAACAGGGCATCACCATCGACGTGGCTTACCGGTATTTTGCCACGCCCCGCCGCAAGTTTATCATTGCCGATACCCCGGGACACATCCAGTATACCCGCAATATGGTGACTGGTGCCTCTACTGCCAACCTGACCATCATATTGGTGGATGCCCGACACGGCGTAGTGGAACAAACCTGCCGGCACGCTTTTATTGCTTCGTTGCTGCAGATCAAGCACCTGGTGGTTTGTGTCAACAAGATGGATCTGGTTGGCTATAAGGAAGAAGTATTTGAGAAGATCCGGGAAGACTTCCGCCGTTTCAGTTCCAAACTGTCCGTACCCGATGTACACTACATTCCCATCAGCGCGCTCAACGGCGACAATGTGGTCGACAAGTCATCCAATATGCCCTGGTATCAGGGCTCAACGCTGTTGTACACTTTGGAGAACGTACACATTGGCAGCGATTTCAATCACGTGGATTCCCGCTTTCCCGTTCAGTGGGTGATTCGCCCTCAATCCGAGCAATACCACGACTTCAGAGGCTACGCCGGCAAAGTAGAGGGGGGCGTATTTAAACCCGGCGATGAGGTGCTGGCCCTGCCTTCGGGTTTCACCACCCGGATTCAGAGCATCGAAACAATGGACGGACCGGTAGCGGAGGCTTTCCCGCCCATGTCGGTTACCATTACGTTGGAAGACAATATTGACATCAGTCGGGGCGATATGATTGTGAAACCCAACAATCAGCCTCATATTGGGCAGGACATTGAGGTAATGATTTGCTGGTTGAATGAGAAAAAGCTGGTGCCCAATGGAAAATACGCCATCCGCCACACCACAAAGGAAGCCCGTTGCGTGGTGAAAGATGTGCGCTACAAGGTGAATATCAATACCCTGCACCGGATTGACGACGATAAAACCATTGGCCTGAACGATATCGGCCGGGTGCTGATCCGCACTACCCAGCCGCTGTTTTACGACAGCTACGCCCGCAATCGGTCTACGGGAAGCATCATTCTGATTGATGAATTTACCAACGAAACCGTTGCCGCTGGCATGATCATTTAAAAAGCAGCGGTAGCCTTAGCGTAGAAGCCTTCATTGTCCATTCAATGAAGGCTTCTGCCTTTATGGTTTCGATGTCCTTCCTGAAAGCGTGCATCCTGTACGACCACCAGTGATAGCCTTTGTGTCTCTCAAATTAGCTGTTAGGTATCTCAACCTCTGCTTCTTTCCTTGCGTACAATACTTCAATCTAAATCCAAAAAATTGCTATGAACCAGGAAAAAATCAACCAAATCGGTTTGGAAACGGCCCAGGTCGAACCCATTGCTGTTGCACTTAACGAATTAATCTCTGAATACCAGATCCATTACCAGAACATGCTGGGCTTTCACTGGAACGTGAAAGGGCGCCGCTTTTTTGAACTACACGAAAAGTTTGAAGAGTTGTATAATGAAGCCAAAGAGGCCGTTGACGAACTGGCCGAAAGAATTCTCACGCTGGGCTTTACTCCCTTCCACACGATGACTGACTACCTGGAAGTAGCCAAAGTGAAAGAATTCAAGGAAGCCAGAAACGTATCGGATGACCAGGAAATTGTAAGGTGCATTGTATCCGATCTGAGGGCATTGTTGGAAAAAGAGCGGGAAATTCACGAAGCAGCCAGCGACATCAAGGACATTGGAACGTATCATCTGCTGGAAGACTACATTGCCGCCCAGGAAAAGCACATCTGGATGCTGAGTTCCTGGCTCAATAAACGCACTCAGTCGCTCGACAACGCGGGAGAGTCAGCGGCGGCTGTGGGAAAATCACCGGCTTTTAATGCCTGATCTTAATTCATTCCCAGAAACCAAAAAGCCCTTCAGTGAAAATTGAAGGGCTTTTTGGTTTCTAATCTTGGGAAGACTTATTTGTTGTCTTCGGTAGGTACCGAATTAATGCTGGGTGCAGCGGCGTTCGTGGTCGCGGCTGACTTTCTGGTGGTTGCTGGCTTTCTGGCTGCAGTTGACCGGCCATTGGAAGCCTGGCTTGCCCGATTGGACTTCACCGCTGGAGTAGGTACTTGCGCTCCTTCGCTGGCTACGGGTTTTTCCTGCTTCCGGGCTTTCTTCTCTGCTTTCTTGGCAGCGGTTTTCGCCTTTTTCGCTTCTTTCTTTGAAGCTTTTTTCTTTTTCTCCTCTTCCTTGGTCAGGAGAGACGTAAATTTCTTGGCAATTCTCTTGGCAGCGTTTTTAACCGATTTCTTGATTTTATTCGCCTTTTTGCCATCCAATTCCCCTAAAACTTCCTGTAGTTTGTCCACAATCTTTGTAGACAACTCTTTACTTGCGCTTTTCGTGGTTTTCATGTGATAAGTATCTGATTCTAAATCTAAGAATTAATTTGAACGCCGCAATATTAATCAATTATTAATCACAAAACACGATTTGTTAATATTAACTTAACATATGATTTTTTAATACGTAATCCCAGCAGATGATCCCAATACTGACTGCAATATTAAGTGAGTGTTTGGTTCCATATTGAGGGATTTCCAGGCATACATCCGACAAAGCCACCACATCGTCACCAACGCCGAATACTTCATTACCAAAAATAAACGCGTACTTCTGACGGCTATCGGGCTGAAACTGGTGTAATAACTTACTTTCGTCTGCCTGCTCCACAGCGACAAGGGTCCAGCCTTCGCTTCTCAGCCGCGCGGCCAGTTGCGCCGTATCGGCAACGTGCTCCCACTCTACCGACTCCGTAGCTCCCAGTGCCGTTTTGGTAATTTCGCGGTGCGGTGGTGTACCCGTAATGCCGCAGAGGTACATTTTTTCAGCCATAAACGCATCGGCCGTGCGGAAAGCGGAGCCTACATTGTGCATGCTCCGTACGTTGTCCAGAACCAGTACGAAAGGATTTTTTTTCTTATTTTTGAATTCCTCAACCGAAATCCGGTTCAACTCTTCGTTTTGTAATTTACGCATACATAGAGGGTCAGTCAATAGCCTATCAGCAAGCAATTTTGTGGACAAAGTTATGCAAAACACCCCGGTAGCAGATAAGAAAAAGGATGGCATGCCGGGCAACACGCCTTTATCGAAGCAATACAATGCCATCAAGGCCAAACATCCGGGAGCTTTGCTGCTCTTCCGGGTGGGTGATTTTTACGAAACCTTTGGCGAAGATGCCATCAAAGCGAGCCGGATTCTGGGCATAACCCTGACTAAACGTGGCAATGGGACCGAAGCCGAAACGGCACTGGCCGGTTTTCCGCACCATTCGCTGGACAATTACCTGCCCAAACTGGTAAAAGCCGGTCAGCGGGTTGCTATCTGCGACCAACTGGAAGATCCTAAGTTTGCCCAGGGCATCGTAAAGCGGGGCGTGACTGAACTGGTGACGCCGGGCGTGTCCTTCAACGACAATGTACTGGAAACCAAACAGAATAATTACCTGGCTTCCATTCATTTGACCCGGGATGGCATTGGAATTTCCTTCCTGGATGTCTCTACGGGTGAGTTTTTTACTTCTCAGGGCAACTCTAGTTATATCGACAAGTTATTGCAGAGCTTTGCCCCTTCCGAAATCATTTTCTGCAAAAAACAGCGCCAGGAATTTAACACGCTCTTCGGCGACAAATACCATACTTTTCAACTGGAGGATTGGGTCTATACCCACGACTTTGCCTACGAATCGCTCACTCAGCACTTTCAGACCAACTCTCTCAAAGGTTTTGGCATTGAAAATCTGAAAGAAGGAATTATCTCGGCCGGTGCCATTCTGCATTACCTGTCTGAGACAGAGCACAAGGAAATCAAACACATTTCGGGCATTGCCCGCCTGGAAGAAGACCGCTACGTGTGGCTCGACCGCTTTACCATCCGCAACCTGGAACTGGTACACGCCCAGCAGGACGGGGGCGTTCCGCTGATTCAGGTGCTGGACCATACCATTACGCCCATGGGTGCCCGCCTGATGCGCAAATGGCTGGTACTTCCGCTGAAAGACCGGGCTCCCATTGAAGAACGCCTCAACACCGTTTCGTTTTTTACCCAGCAGCACGAAATACTGGATCAGCTGCTCCAGCACCTGCGCCCGATTGGCGATCTGGAGAGATTGATTTCGAAAGTCGCCGTGCGTCGCATCAACCCACGGGAAATGCTGCAGCTGAAAAAAGCCTTGCAGCATATTGCCCCGATCAAAGCGTTGCTGCAAGCGATCGTAGCCGTTGGAGAAGGGGCCATCGTATCGGGCTTGGGGAAGTACGCCGATCAGCTCAATGCCTGTGAATTCCTGCTGGACAAAATTGAAAATGAACTGCGCGAAGACCCGCCCATTGTGAGCAACCTGGGCGGGATGATCAAGTCGGGCGTCCACGCCGAACTGGACGAACTGCATCAGATCGCTTATTCGGGCAAGGATTACCTGGTACAGCTGCAAAACCGGGAAATCCAGCAGACGGGCATCGGATCGCTCAAGGTGGCCTACAACAAAGTGTTTGGCTACTACCTGGAAGTGACCAACGCGCACAAGGATAAAGTGCCTAAAGAATGGATTCGTAAGCAGACGCTGGTCAATGCCGAACGGTACATTACCCAGGAACTGAAAGAATACGAAGAGAAAATCCTGAATGCGGAAGATAAGATCTTTTCCATTGAGCAAAAGCTTTTCAACGACCTGGTGCTCACGGCGTCCGAATACGTGACCCAGATCCAGCAAACTGCCAAGATTTTGGCCCGGCTCGATTGTCTGGCTTCTTTTGCCCGCGTGGCCCTTAAAAACCGCTACGTGCGGCCTCAGGTCAACGAAGGCCGGGCCATCCGGATTGAAGAAGGCCGCCACCCGGTGATTGAGCAGCAGTTACCCCTGGGCGAAAGTTATATTCCCAATGACATTCTCCTGGACCACGAAACGCAGCAGATCATGATCATTACGGGTCCGAATATGGCCGGCAAATCGGCCTTGCTCCGGCAGGTAGCGCTCATTGTGCTGATGGCGCAGATGGGGAGCTTCGTGCCCGCCCAGGCAGCGGAAATCGGGATTGTCGACAAAATCTTCACCCGCGTCGGGGCCTCCGATAACCTCTCCAAGGGTGAATCGACCTTTATGGTGGAAATGACCGAAACGGCCAGTATCCTCAACAACCTCAGCGAACGCAGCCTGGTCCTGATGGACGAAATCGGGCGGGGCACCAGCACCTACGACGGCATCTCCATTGCCTGGTCCATCGTCGAATATTTACATAACCATCCGAAGTGCCGGGCCAAAACGCTTTTCGCTACCCATTACCACGAACTGAATCAGTTGGCCGAAGACTTTCCGCGCATCAAAAACTACAACGTTTCGGTGAAGGAGGTTGGTAATAAGGTGATTTTCATGCGAAAGCTGAAAGAAGGCGGCAGTGAACACAGCTTTGGCATTCACGTGGCGCAAATGGCCGGGATGCCCAACCACGTCGTCATCCGGGCCAATGAGATCATGCACCACCTGGAAAAAGACAAGATCCGTCAGCAGAGCGACAAACGCGTGCAGGAAATTCCGAAAAACAATTACCAGATGAAAATATTCGAAGCCAGTAACCCCAAGTTTGATAAAATTGAGGAAATGCTGCGCCACCTGGATATCAACACCATCTCACCGGTAGAAGCTTTACTGAAATTAAATGAAGTAAAAAGAGTGCTGGATAATTGAGCCAATCCAAAACGATTCCACTGGTAAGCAGTCGGCAATTACATTCGGCTTAATCTATATCTGCTTCTTGCTTTAAACACGGCTACTTATTTCCGGTTTGTTAATGCAGGAATAACCAACTTATTCGATATTCGTTTCCTTGAAAGATGTACTCATCGTCGGCGGTGGTTTGGCAGGTTTAACCAGTGCATTGCAACTGGCCAGCGCAGGTATGCAGGTATTGGTGATTGAGAAAAAGCAGTATCCGTTTCATAAAGTCTGCGGCGAATACATTTCCAACGAAGTCTTGCCTTTTATGCAGCGACTGGGATTGGATTTCGACCGACTGCAACCCGCCCGGATTTCCCGCCTGCAACTGACCTCTCCCTCCGGCCGCCAGCTGCAAATTCCACTTGATCTGGGTGGTTTTGGCATCAGCCGCTATAAGTTGGATTATGAATTGTACCAAATGGCCCAGACCGCCGGTGTCGAATTCGTGCTGGGTAAATCAGTGGAGAAGGTGCATTTTGATCAGGATAGCTTTACCGCAGAGCTGTCTGATGGCAGCACGTATCAAAGCCGGCTGGTCATAGGTGCCTTTGGCAAGCGCTCCCGACTGGACAAACACCTGAACCGGTCTTTTATTCGTCAGCAATCGCCGTATCTGGGCGTGAAGTATCACATTCGCCACGACTACCCCAAAGATCTGATTGCCCTCCACAACTTCCAGGACGGCTACTGCGGTACCTCCGCCATTGAAGATGATAAATACTGCCTCTGTTACCTGACTACCCGGGCGAACCTGCGCAAACACGGCAGCATCGAAGCGATGGAAAAAAAGGTGCTGCACCAAAATCCCTTTCTGAAACAAATCTTCACCCAGGCCCAATTCCTGTACGACAAGCCGGAAGTCATCAATGAAATTTCCTTCGCCCCCAAACGGGCCGTGGAAAATCACATCCTGATGGCCGGTGATTCGGCCGGCCTGATTACGCCCCTGTGCGGAAACGGCATGGCGATGGCCCTGCACGCCTCATTTATCCTCTCTTCACTGATCATCCGCTACCACCGGGGCGAATTGAGCCGCTCCGAATTGGAAAACGCTTATACCCGGCAGTGGAAAAAACAGTTTACCTCCCGGTTGTGGATCGGTCGTCAGATCCAACGGTTATTTGGTGACCCCTGGCTGACGGAAATTACCGTTGGATTTTTTAGAAAAGCCCAGCCATTGGCGCAGTTTTTGGTGCGGCAAACGCACGGAGAGACTTTTTAAAGTGTATCTCCTTACTATCACCCACCAGTTGAAAATAAAAGGCCAGAAGTAGTAAAAAAGTATAAAGGGCGCAATCAACGTCAGCTTTTTATCAAATTTTACAAAATTTTTACTTACTTTTTGCAGATCTGGCATCTGATTTATTCTGCCAATTGATAAAAATGGCTCAAAATTAAGTTTGAAAAAATTTCTTAAAAACTTGATATTAAAACAGATAAACAGACAATGTGGGATGTATTGAAAAATTTATTCCTCAGTTGCGCGCTGATCCGTTGTATGTACCATTTCTTCAGGATAGTAAAACCGTTTCCAAGCGCCTCAGGCTATCTTTAGATTCCAAATTTTGCTCGATTTAAGAACTATGTACCGCACTTTCCTCAAAGTATTCTACACTGTTTTTTTTGTCCTGGTGGCTTTTCCCATCACCTGCCTTTCCAGCCGTGCCGCAGCAGGTGAGCAAGACAAGTATTTGCAGGTTTATTATCGGCAGTCGGCCTCCGGCAACTACGATTTTTACGCCAAGAATATGAACTTCTGCCCTTACCAGGTACAGATCGAGTTTCCGAAACTGACCAGTGCTGAAGTGACGGTCAACCTGCCTTTTTATACGGTCATTCAGGCTCAGTCGAACGAGCAGTATCTGTTTAGCATCCGCCCGAAGGATTTAGCAGCTTTCAACTTCAAATACAATTATAACTTCTGGATGGGCGATCCGGATCAACCCATCAGCACCGAACAAAACGACTACGTGCTCCCTTACCGGGCGGGTACCAGTCTGAAAGTAACGCAGGGTTATAATGGTACTTATTCCCACAAAAACACGTATGCCCTGGATTTTGAACTGGTAGAAAGTACGGCAATTTGTGCAGCCAAGGGTGGCGTAGTGGTACAGACCAAGGAAGACTCTAAGCAGGGAGGCCCCAGCAAAGCATTTGCAAAAGATTGCAACTTCATCACCGTTTACCATTTTGACGGCACCCTGGCCGAATACGTTCACCTGAAGTACAACGGCAGCATCGTAAGCGTAGGCGACACCGTACGGGCTGGCCAGGTAATTGGCTACGGCGGCAATACCGGATGGTCGACCAGCCCCCACCTGCACTTCTGCGTGAAGAAGCCGGCCAGAATGGCTTATGAGACCATACCTGTGAAGTTTTTGGCTCCCAAGTCCAAGACCATTGAGCTACAGGCCAATCATTCGTACAAGTCTTATCTGCCCGAGCACGACGAGCGCATGGCGGGAACCTGGCGCAACCTGTTTGGCATATTGGCCCAAACGGTACCTTCTCCCTGACTTCTCAGGTAAGCTTATCAAAAATGGGATTCATCCAGTTGTCGGGTAATTTGCTCATCGACTCCACCAGCAAATCGTTCCAGTGCCGTGAGACACCCTCCATGTCTTTCTGCTCCAGCCGGTGCTGGGTGATCTGAAAACTATCCCGCTTGTACAGAATGACATCCAGCGGGTAATCCACGTCATTTACACTCACCTTCGTGGCATCAAAAGACAGAAAACCGGCTTTGAGCGCCTCCTTCATCGTAGAGTTGTAGTGCAGGTTGCGGTGCAATAGCGGTTTTCCGTATCCGGTATTACCGATGATGATAAAGGGAGAGCCCTGCCCGACTTCCACCCAATTGCCCTGTGGGTAGAGCAAATACAACCGGTGTTCGGTATCGTCCTCCAACTGTCCACCTACGATGGCGTGCAGGTTGAAATGCAGCCCGGATTCTTCCAGCAACGCTTTATCCTCACGGGCCACCCGTTTTACCTGATCGGCAAAAGCATTGACCGCTTTGTACATTTTATTGAACTGCTGATCTTTTTCCGCAATTACCTCCCGGAAATAGGTAATGGCTTTGTCGCGCACGGAGCGCAATCCGGAAGTCATAATAAACAGGGAGTGGTGTTCCAACTGGTGAACAGAAACCTTTTTTCCCGTAGTGAATTCATTTCCGGAAGTCAGGCGGGTGTCGGCAATGGCAATCAGACCGGTTTTAACTTTGATGCCGAGGCAGTAAGTCATGGATGGTTACAGCGTTTGTGAATCGGGGATGTAAACGGAATTTCCTTCTATCCCCTTTTTATGGTAGATCTTGGCAAGGTAAAAATTCATTTGCATAAACCCATACATCCATTCCGGATTCACCCACTTGAATGAGGATCCTTACTGATTTTCCACGGGCTTCAGCGCAAAAAATGTATAATATACTTCTGAGGCAATTTCGTTATTTTTAACCTGAAAGCGATCAATGTAGGGATGCAAGCCAAAATCAAAAATCTCCTGCACGTCAATAAACTCCAGTTCCGAGCGCAATTTACCAATCTTTCGCTCTGCCTGATTATTAATGACTCCCATGGGTGATCCGGAGATTTCATAAAGTGACGTCTCGGCCTGACGGATGCAATACATGACGGAACGGGGAAATTTTTTATCGAGCAGTAAAAACTCCACGATGTTGCTGGGCGTAATGGCATTGTACTGCTGCCTGAACATATTGTAGGCGCTGGCCGATTTTAATACAGCCGACCAGTGCAGGATGTCCAATGGAGAACCCGCCGCATCTTCGGCCGGCAATTCGCGCTCCTGAAAGTATTTGACGTCTACGCAGCGGGAGGTTTTGTCCGCCCGTTCCAGGAAACGCCCTACCCTGCCGAAATGCCAGCCCTCACCCCGGGTAATGGTAGAATCCACAATGCCGAAGAAGAGCTGGCTCCCCATTTTGATTTCATTGAAAAAGGTAGCCATTCTGTTCAGATCGTATTCTTTCGCCTCCGACGCCTCCTTCACTTTCCAGTAAAACTGGTTGATGTGCTCCCACATTTCCTTGGAAATGCTTTCGCGGATGGAACGGGCATTTTCGCGGGCGTTGTAGAGATTATTGAGAATGGAGTTGGGGTTCCGATCATCAAAAGTCATAAAGTTGACGACGTTCTCCCGACTAGAATCTTCGTAATACTGCCTGAATGGCTCATCATCAGCCGTCGCAATCACCAGTGGCTCCCATTGCTCGGGCACGTCGGGAGGCAGGTCCAGACTCAAATTAAAATTAACACTGATGAAACGGGCGTAATTTTCGGCCCGTTCCACATAACGGTTCATCCAGTATATTGAATTCGCGACTCGACTGAGCATAAAGGTATTTTTAAAAATCAAAGAATATGAACCGGGAATGAAGCATCGATTGGTATGAAGCATTCCGGCCAATATCAGTACAGCACCCAGGTATCTTTACTACCGCCGCCCTGCGAAGAATTGACAACCAGCGAACCCCGTTTCAGGGCTACCCGGGTCAGGCCGCCGGGGATCACGTGAATGCCATTGCCGTATAAAACGTAGGGCCGTAAGTCTACGTGGCGGCCTTCAAAATGATTGCCGATGATAGAGGGCACCCGGGACAGAGAAATGGTAGGTTGGGCAATGTAATTCCGGGGATTTTGCTTGATTTTCATCCGGAACAAGCGTTGCTGCGCCTTGGTCGATTTAGGTCCGATCAACATGCCATACCCACCTGCTTCGTTGGCCTCCTTGATCACCAGTTGGTCGATATTTTCAAGCACGTATTTACAGTCTTCTTCTTCCCGGCAAATGTAGGTATGCACGTTGGGAATAATCGGTTCCTCCCCCAGGTAGTACTTGATAATGCGGGGCACGTAGGCATAAATTACCTTGTCGTCAGCTACACCCGTACCCGGCGCATTGGCCAGGGCTACCCGTCCCTTTTTATACACTTCAAACAAGCCCGGAATGCCCAGCATCGAATCGGGATTGAAAGCCAGCGGATCGATAAAGGTATCGTCGATGCGCCGGTAAATGACGTCTACAATCTGAAAACCCTTGGTCGTCCGCATTTTCACGTACCCATCCGATACCACCAGGTCCTGACTGTTGACCAATTCTACGCCCATTTGCTGTGCCAGGTAAGAATGCTCGAAATAGGCCGAATTATAGATACCCGGTGTAAGCACCACTACCGTTGGCGAAGGCCGGTCGGAGATGTATTGGAGCATCTGAAGCAGCCGCGTGGGGTAGTCGGAAATCGGCTGGATCTTTACTTTTTCAAAAATTTCGGGAAAGATCTGCTTCGACAACTCCCGGTTTTCCAGCATATAGGACACGCCCGACGGGCACCGGAGGTTGTCTTCCAGCACCAGAAAGGTGCCCTTGTCGTCGCGGATAAGGTCGGTACCGGTGATGTGGCACCAGATGCCTTTGGGCGGCTTCAGTCCGATGCAGGGCTTGAGGTAGCATTTGGAAGATTCGATTAAGTCGTAAGGTACTACGCCATCTTTCAGGATCTTCTGTTTATTATATACATCATCAATGAAGAGATTCAATGCCGTGATCCGCTGTTTAAGCCCTTTATTCAACTGGCTCCACTCTTCTGCTTTGATAATCCGGGCAATGATGTCAATTGGCATGATGCGTTCGGTGCCTTTCCCTTCGCTGTATACATTGAAGGTAATTCCCATCGACATCAGGGCTTTTTCGGCGGCGTGCTGTCTTTTCAGCAACTCCCCTTCGGGCATGGCCTCCAAGCGTGCCTTAAAGGCCTCGTACCCCGGACGCACCCGCGCACCGGAATCGAACATCTCATCGAAAAAATGGGCTAATTCATATTGATTGAAATTAAAGGGCATAAACGTAGCTATCAGGTTAAACTCCAGGGTACATTATACAATTTGCATCCGATTTTTCAAAATAGACATCCCATTTTGAACGATTTCTGCAAAAAACATAGCACTGCTTAGTCAAATTGAGTGCAAATTTTAACTACTTACCTTTATCCATCGAAGCCTTTTACTTTTCAGATGCAAGGTGTCCATAAAGCAAATTGCCAAACCTTAGAAAGATTTGGCAATTTGCACATTTGTGAACGGATCCCTTCACCCAGGTCAATAATATATATTTTAATCAACTGGTGAATAGGAGACTAGAAGATGGCTCCTGCATTCTTATCCGCAAAACCATCTTTCTTCGCTTTATTCATTAACTCATTCAGCATTCCCTTTATCCCGTCATCTTTGGTCAGACTCAACATCTTGAAGAGCAATGCCGAAATGGTCAGGTTTTTCACGTCTTCGGAAGAGATGCCAAACTGCTTAATCAGCTTTTTCAGCCTATCTCCTACCGAACCATCCATTCCATTTCCGTTCCCGTTCCCATTGAGCAACGCATGCTGCAAATCCTGAACGACCACACTGTTGTTGACGAAATTATCGATGGATTTGCCTTTGGTAATGGCACCCAGGATGTTTTCGTAGAACATAGTTTCCCCGCCCACGATGTTAATGTTGGAAGCTTTCAGGGCTTCGCTGATCACGCTGGCCTGGGCGTTCGCTATGTCTTTCTGAATATTGATCTTTGCCAGTTCAATATCCGTGACCTGCTGCAGCTTCAGCTTGAACTCTTCGTGTTCCTTGCCTACGCCGTCCAGTTTTTTGGTCGCATTGGCACGGGCTTCGATCCGCAGCGCTTCGGCCAGGCCTTTTTTCTCCATAATTTCCGCTTCGGCCAGGCCTTGCTCTTTCACAGAAGCCGCTTTGACAGCAATTACCTTTGCTTCCGCGCTGCCTTTCTGCTCCAGCACGGTTGCCTCTACCAAACCTTGTTTTTCCAGGGCAGCTGCCTTGGCCTCAATGCCTTTGGCGTCGGCAATGGCCTTTTTCTCGATGATATTGGCTTCCACCACGCCTTGCTTTTCATTGGCAAAAGACTTGGCTTCCATTACCTGCGCTTCGGCTAAACCGGCCGCGGCTTCTTCGGCAGTCTTGGCTTCGGCCAGAATCTTTTTGGCTTCGGCCGATTTTTCGGCGGCCTGCCGATCCGCATTGGCTTGCATAATCGACTGCTCTGCGTACAGCTCGGCCGCCCGCTTGCTGGCTTCGGCTGACTTAATTTGCTGCACCAAAGCTTCTTCGGCCAGCTTCTCGGCATTCTTGATGGCTACTGCTTTTTCACGATCAGCCTGGGCGAACGAACGGGTATCTTTGATCTTCTCTTCTTCCACGACCACCGCCTTCTCTACAATCACCCGCTCCTTGATTACGTCCTGGATGTTTTTCTTCTCTTCTTCGATGGCCTTCTCCTTCTCAATCCTGGCCAATTCCACAATTCGCTCTCTTTCGTTGATTTCCAATTGGCGCTCTTTGTGTACCCGTTCGGTTTCGACAGCTTCCGTTTTTTCTTTGGCTTTGGAAGCCACAATAACCTGCCGTTGCTTGTTCTGCTCGGCAATCTGCAATTCTTCTTCCGTCCGGATACGCGCCTGCTCCGACTTCATATATTCTTCGGATTCTACCTTCTTAGTTTCGGCCTCTTCGCGGGCTTTGATGGCGGCCACTTCCCTTTTCTGCTTCTCCTCCTTCTCCGCCAGTTGGCGTTCCAGTTCCAGAATGGCTTCGCGGGCTTCTACGTTCTGCTTGGTAATTACCTTCTGCTCATCACGGCGAATCTGGTTGGCCTTGATTTTTTGTTGCGCCGTCAGGTCGGCAATCTTCTTGATCCCTTCCGAATCGAGGATGTTGTCTTCACTCAGGAACGTAACGGGCGTCTGCTCCAGGTAGTCAATGGCGCAGTCGTCGAGTACGTAGCCATTCAGATCGCGGCCGATGGCTTCCAGAATCTCTTTTTTGAACAGTTCGCGGGAGTCGTACAGATCCACGAAGTCGAAACGCTTGCCTACGGTTTTGAGACCTTCAGAAAACTTCGCCTCAAATAATTCCCTGAGCAATGCGTGGTCAGAAGCGCGGGCGCAACCAATGGCCTGGGCCACTTTTTCCACGTCTTCCTTGGTTTTGTTCACGCGTACGAAGAACACTACCTTGATGTCGGCCCGCAGGTTGTCTTTGCAGATCAACCCATCCTTGGCCGTCCGGCTGATTTCTACGCTCTTCAGGGAGATGTCCATGATTTCCAACTGGTGAAGCACCGGAAAGACGAACATAGCGTTGAATCGCACAGTCAGGTCACCGAAGCCCGTTCGTACGAGGGCTTTGCCCTGAGGTACTTTCTTATAGCAACTGACAATCAGCGCTAAAAAGGCGATGACAAAAATAGCGGCAATGATACTCACTGCGATGGTTATTGAGCCCAACATGTTTGTAAAAGTTTAAATATGTATAAGGTTAGATAAATTACTTTCTACAAGCGGATTTAAAAGCTGGTGGCGAAGGAAAAAATGTCCTTGATGGTGAATTAATGTTCAAAAGGGGCAATCAGAAAAGTGTGGGAATTGGCGTCGTAATCGATCACCAGCCCTTTTTCTCCGCGCCGGAGTGGCTTGCCTTCGGTGGTCTTTACCGTAAGCAGCAGGGGTACGCCAGTAGCCGAAAGCACTTCCGCCTGCCCCACTTTCAGTTCATTGGCCGAAAGCAGTACCGTACAAGGCTTACCAATCAGATCGGTGTTGCGTTCAAACTCATTTTTCCCGTCCGAAAACACCCGGACGAGGGGAGTGGTGAGCGCTTTAGTTAAAAGCAGGCTGATCATCAGGTTAGGAACCAGCAAAACCAGCGCAAATCCCACCGACTCATTGTTCAGATAATAGTTGCTCAGAATGCTTCCGCACCACACAAAGAGGACCAGGAAACTCATCCAGACCATAAAAGGCACTTTCCCTAGGTTAAAAAAAGCCAGGAGATGGGCAAAGGTGCCCCGCTTGGGCTTCACGTCCACGTGAATGTTTTTGTCCAGGTGTACGTCGGCCGAAACGTCAGCGTGCACATCAACATCCGCGTCGAAATCCAGAAAGCTGAAATCGAGCACGCCCAGAATTACTGTAAACCAATACAGGAGAATGACCAATAACAACACGGTTATGGGCAGGTGGGGCGATGAAAACGACAGGTCGATTAGCTCTTTCATTGACTGACGAATTACAAGTCAATAATAGAGAAAAAAGGGGGATTTGCAATCGGCTGAATTCCCCCTTTTGATGGTCGGTAAGATTGACCTCTAAATAGAAAAAAAAGCGATCTGAAAGGACGAATGAAGATGGATGAGCGGTAAAGCAAAAAGCCCCTCTTAGGGGCTTTTTGAAGGAGTGGAGGCTGAGGGATTCGAACCCCCGGCCCTCTGCTTGTAAGGCAGATGCTCTGAACCGGCTGAGCTAAGCCTCCTTGTTTCTGTAAGGGACTGCAAAGGTAGAGTGAATTTTAAAAAATCCAAATGGCACCCTAAAAAAATTATTCATTTTCCTCCCACTTTCCCTTTCCCATCCTCTATACATTTCATTTCCAGGAACTGACGAAAAAATGATTAAACAAATAAAATATCCAACCTGGGTACTAAATTTAAGGAGACTTTTGTCAGATTTACCCGTATTCACCGTTAATACGCCAAACCCCTTTGCCTTCTTACGCATTGATTAAAAAAATACTCCTATATCTCCTGCTGGGCGCTACGGTACTGATGGCTACCGGAGTGGCTTTGGTGTATTTCAACCAGGACAAGATCATTCAATTGTTTGTGCAGGAGGCCAACCAGCACCTGAAGACGGAAGTAAAAGTCGGAAAAATCAGTCTGTCGCTCTTTGAAAAATTCCCTCAACTGGCCATGAAGTTCGATCACATCACCATTACCGGAGCCAACAAGGCCGACAAACGTCCGATGGCCGTTGCCAAAAAACTGTACGGCACCTTTGATCTGCGCGATTTATGGGCGGGGCGTTATATCGTCAGCCGGGTGTATTTAGAAGATGCAGAGGTATTGCTCACCGTAGACGAAGCCGGACAGGAGAATTTCGATATTTTCAGAAAAGGCGAAGCTTCTCCTGGGCAGCCGAAGGAAGACGCCGGCTTCGATCTTCGACGAATCCTGCTCAAGAATGTTCAGGTCCGCTACGAACGGGGCAGTAAAAAAAAGGAATTTTATGAAGTTGTGGCCCACGATGTGACCTCCCGCTTTAGCACCCGGAATGGAGAAATGGACATTGCCTTAGAAGGCGATCTGACTACGAAGCAATTATGGATTGATGAACGTGCCTATTTCAAAAACAAACAGTTGGGCATTAAAAGTCAGTTGCGTTATCGTCAGGAAGCCCGTGAGCTCATTATTCAACATTCGGACCTGACTATCAACCGGGGCGATTTTACCATCCAGGGACGGTGGAGCAGTCAGCAAGGTAGCTATGTCGATCTGGCGGTTCGCAGCAATCATACGGATGTGCAAACGCTGCTTTCGTTGCTGCCGGATGAAACCTCCCGCAAGCTGGGCAATTACCAAAGCAAAGGAGATCTCTTCTTCCACGGAACAGTCAAAGGAAACGTAAGTGGCGGAGCCTCTCCCCATGTGCAGGTTAACTTTGGCTGCAAAGATGCCACCATTCTTCACCCCTCCACTGGTAAGCGACTGGAAGGGGTATTTCTTACCGGCACCTTTACGAATGGCCGGCTTCACCACCTCAGCACCTCTACCCTGAGTCTGAAGGATATCAAGGGTCAGCTATCCGGACGGGAATTTGGTGGCAACTTTTCCCTGTCTGACTTTCAGAATCCATCGCTTGTATTTAACCTGAAGGGGGCCGCCGATGTAAATTCCGTTCTTTCCTTTTATCCGGTAGAAAAAATAGAGCGTGCCGACGGGGAAGTAGCGTTACAAATCAGCTTCGAAGGAAAGATCAGTGATCTGAAAGCCGAACGCCTGATGCAGTACGTACGCACATCCGGTGAAATTACGGTCAAAGATCTCCAGTTTAAGTTAAAGGGAACGCAATTACAATTCCAGGATTTTAACGGAAATTTCCAATTCCGCCGAAGCGATCTGCAGGTCAATCACTTTTCGGGCCGGGCCGGTAGCTCCGACTTTGTCCTGAACGGGTATTTCAAAAACATTATGGCATATTTGCTCCTGAAGGAGCAGGCGCTTGCCGTGGAGGCCAATTTCCAATCCAACCTGTTGAACCTGGATGAACTGCTGACCTCACCGGAGAGTACCGCCGCTTCAGCCCACCCGTCCAAAGCTTCCGAACCCTATCGCTTTCGGATTTCTCCCCATTTGACGCTGGATCTCAACTGCCGGATCAATCGTTTGCATTTCCGTCGTTTCCAAGCCCGTAGTGTACGTGGTGAATTAGATTTGCAGGACCAGCAGGCACGTATAGGCAACCTGGCTCTGCAAACGGCTGGTGGTAGCATCGCCCTGGATGCCAAGGTGAATGGCCAGCAGGCCAATCGGTTAGTAGTGGAAACCCAGGCCAACTTCAACCGGATAGAAGTAGACAGTGCGTTCTATATGTTTGAGAATTTTCAGCAGACCTTTATCCAGGACCGGCACCTGAAAGGCAAGCTCACTTCCGATGTAAAAGCTTCTATGGTTTTTGATGAGCAGTTGAACCTACTTACACCTATGGCCAAGGCTGATATTCAGGCTTCCATACTGGATGGAGAGCTCCATGATTTCGCTCCGATGCAGAAGCTTTCTTTTTTCCTGCGCCGCCGTGAACTGGCCAACATTCGGTTTTCGGAACTGCAGAACAACATCCACATTGAAAACCGGACGGTTTCTATCCCAGAGATGGAGATTCGGTCCAGTGCCTTGGACATTTCTATTTTCGGCACCCATACGTTTGATCAGGAAATGGAGTATCACCTGCGTTTTCCCATCAGCAACTTTGCCCGTCCCGATAAGGACGAAAAGTTTGGGACGGTTGCGAACGTGGAGCGGGGCTCAGGTAACCTGTTGCTACTCCTGAAAGGCACGTCTGACAACTTCAAGATTTCTTATGACATCAAACAGGTGGGAAAGAAGATTAAAGAGGATCTACAGATACAAAAGGGAGGAATCAAAAACATCTTCAAAAAGAAAGAGCCACCCGTTGAGAAAAAGGAGGATGAAGAAAAGTATTTTGACTTCAATTGACTTCGCCCCCGTTTATCAGGTTGTCTCAACATTTTTCCCTGGTTCACGTAAATTCGGGCAACGTCCAGTTAAGTCTTTCTTTCAAAAAACTGATAGCTTTGCTCTTTTCATCCATTTTCCATGTTGGATCATCTTTTAACTACCGAATCACTTGTCAGTCTGCTTACGCTTACTCTACTGGAGGTAGTATTAGGTATTGACAACATCATCTTTATTTCTATACAGGCAGGCAAGCTTCCCGCTGAACAGCAGGGTACTGCCCGTCGAGTGGGTCTGCTCATCGCCCTATTTGTCAGAATTGCCCTGCTTTTCGCCATTACCTGGATTGTAGGACTGAAGACGAACGTATTTACCGTATTCGGCATGGGTTTTAGTGGCCGGGATTTGATCCTGATGGGGGGCGGTCTTTTTCTGATTTACAAGAGCACCTACGAAATCCACGAAAAACTGGAAGGAGAGGCGATCAGTGATGACATAAAGCCCGTTGGCTCTACGATGTCGGGCGTTATTCTGCAAATCGTATTGCTGGACATTGTCTTCTCCTTCGATTCTATCCTGACTGCCGTAGGTCTGTCCCGGCAGGTAGAAATTATGATCATTGCAGTGATACTGGCGATGATCATTATGCTCATTTTCGCGGCCAAAATCAGTGATTTTGTCAACAACCATCCAACCATCAAGATGCTGGCGCTTTCTTTTCTGTTGATGATTGGCATGATGCTGGTGGCGGAGTCCTTTGAATTCGAAATACCCAAGGGTTACATCTACTTCGCGATGGCCTTCTCACTGGCGGTAGAACTGCTCAATATGCGCACGACCCGTAAGCGCAAACCCGTCAAACTTCGTGACCGGTACGAAACTCCCAAACCACCGAAGAGCGCCGAAACAAGCCGCTGAAAGAGTCGAGGAAGGAACCAAGGATACGGCGATGTGAGGTCTCTCATGCTTTTCTTCACCTAGACAAAATTTGGGCTGCTTTTGTTTGTATGAATCAGCTTAAATCGCAATAATTTGAGACCGTTCCGTTTTGTGTGGAATTAGTATCTTTACTAATCCGCCTCTGCTCATGGAACTCAAGGATCTGTTGCTCACGCCTTTTTACCTGGTCATTATTTACGTATTTGCCTACCGCTTCCGGAAGACCAATACGGATAAGGTGACCAAACGGTATTACATTCCGGCTCTGACGGTGAAGTTGATTGGAGCGATTGCGTTGGGGCTGATTTACCAGTATTATTATGCAGGTGGGGACACCTATAATTTTTTTCACGATAGCGAAATTCTTTGGAACGTTATCCTGAGTAATCCTTCTACTGGATTAAAGCTCTTATTATCTCCCGGAAAAATTTACTATGGAGAAGCATTTGATTATACAATACGAATGTATTTCTACCAGGATGTTGCTTCTTATACTGTGGTAAGGCTTTCTGCTTTTTTAGGTTTATTTACCTTTCATACTTATACAATCAATGCTTTGTTCTTTGCCTGTATCGGCTTTTCAGGAATATGGGCTTTATATCGTGCTTTCTATAATATTTATCCTAAACTTCATAAGGAGTTAGCCATTGCTATTTTCTTTCTTCCTTCCGTTTTTTTCTGGGGATCCGGCCTGATGAAAGATACCTTGTGTATGGGAGCGTTAGGATGGCTATTTTACGGATTCTATTTTGGTACAATCAAAAAAACCAAATTTCTCAAATCAGTATTTGTCATTTTGGGAAGTATGCTCGTACTTATTCAAGTAAAAGTCTATATTCTACTTGCTTTTCTCCCTCCTGCCCTATTTTGGATTTTTAATGAAAACAATGCCCGCATCAAAAATAAATTTCTTCGGTTAATTGCCAAGCCCGCTTTCTATACTACAGGAGTAGTAGCCGCCTATTTTGGTGCCACCCGTTTGACCCAGGGTGATAACCAATACGACTTGAGTAGGATTGGAGAGCGAACCAAAATCAATTCTGAGTATTTATATGCTTTGAGTGTAGCTCAGAATGGTTCCGCTTATCACATTGGTAATTTCGATGGTACACTTGAGAGCATGCTTATTGTGGCACCTCAAGCAGTAAATGTAGCGCTGTTTCGACCTTATTTGTGGGAGGTAAAAAACCCAGTGATGCTTCTTTCCTCTCTGGAAGCAACCCTCTTTCTTTGGCTAACTATTTATCTAATTTTAAAGGTAGGCGTTGCGCGTAGTGCTTTTTTGTTATCTACGGAACCGCTGCTCACTTTTTGCCTGATTTTTTCAGTAGTAATGGCATTCGCAGTAGGAGTGAATAGCTTTAACTTCGGAACCTTGGTCCGATATAAAATTCCATTCATGCCTTTCTACCTGAGCGCACTTTATGTAATGCGGTTTTATACTGATAAACAACGGTACAAACAACGCAAAATGGCTGCTAAAAACCCCAAAATGGCTGCTCAAGTTAGTATTTGATAACTACGATTTTGCTAACCTATCACTAAAAAGCTGCACAAAGTTTTCTGCGTTCGCAAGTACTGAATATTTGCTCTCTACGGTTTTTCGGGCATTTTTTCCAAGCTGTGTCCGCAATTCAGCCTCTGAAAATAGCGCAGAAAGAGCTTGTGCCCAATCCGCTGAACTGCTGCATAAAAAACCATTACGCCCCTGTTCCACAATTTCTTGATTAACTCCGACTGGCGAAACGATAGGAGGAATTCCCAAGGCCATATATTGCAAGGCTTTAAAACCACACTTGCCTTTTGCCCAGCGGTCATCGGTAAGGGGCATGACACCAATATCAAATTGTAGTAGATCCTCAACCTCCGTTGCCTTTTTCCATGGGATAAATCTCATTGATTTTAGCGTCCAGGTGGGTGGCCGATCGGCAATAACGCAGAATTCAAAATGAAATTTCTTTTCCAGATTTTGAAGTATTGGCAGCAATTCCCGCAAATAAGATAAAGTGGAATGTGTACCGGTCCAGCCTATTATAATTTTTCCAGAATTAGTAACCAACTTCGTTCGGTTATGTAATGCTTCCGTATCAATTGTTGTGGGGTTCAACACCACCGACTTATTATATTGCTGAGCGTATTCAAACAAGTAACGGTTACCCACACTTACCTTATGTGCCCATCGGCAGATATGTGCTACTTTTCCGTGCCACTTGATCCGGGCTACCCAATGATTCGCTTCAGAAGTATTTGATATCCAGATGGCGTCATCAAAATCGTATATAACCCTTTTCCTGAATAATTTCGTGATAAGCCATTCAAAAATTGGAGGTCCTATAGGAGCAGCTTCTCGATGAATAAACACAAAATCGTATTTATTAAGAGAAAAGAGCATTTTAAATCTATATATAAACCCTTTTATAATACCGTATATTTTACGCAAATGATGTCCTGGCTTATATAATATCTCCCATAGGGCAGGATCAATAAATGATTCTATTTTATACGTAAAGCCAGCAAGCTGTAGTATTTCAAAATACTGCTCGAATCGAAACCGTTGAGAGGGTGCTACCCCCAAGGGGTAAGGAACCAGAAATAAAATTTTCAAAGTACTGTCTATGCTTTCATAAAAGTGGCCTTCAATGTATCTCCCTTCGATGTAAGTGTCAGAAGTCCATTCGTGATTTCTTTTGCCAGTTTAAAGAAGGGCCTTTCTTCTGTTATTACGCGAAGTTGTTCATCATTTTTCTTATCATTTGAAAAATTAATTGAACCAACATTGCGCTTAAGACGATCAAATGAAATCCCAGTAGTTGCGCAATTTACTCTTCTAAACCCTACGCTTTTGAATAAATATGTCAGGGTTTTTTTGGTATAATAAGAAAGGTGCTCCGGATATTCTAAAATATTCCATTTATCCTTGGCTAAATTCCGCGAGATAGAATTGAAATTCGGTGTAGTAATATAAACAATACCTCCGGGTCTCAAGAGTCGGTAATAGTTGGCGACCTCATCCTTCGCGTAAGGCATATGTTCAATGACTTCTAACGAAGTAATTACATCAAAAAAGTTTTCGGACTCTTCATAATTTGCCGGATTTAATCCCTGGTGCATTCGTATGCCTTTCTGCGCACAAAATTCTACTCCTTCGGGTGTATATTCGGTACCATACACATTCCAACCCCGCTTTTTGGCTTCAATGAGAAAAACGCCACCCCCGCAACCGATATCAACTATATTATTTGTTTTGCGATATGCTTCAAATTGATCCAGTAAGGTATGATATCTTTTAATGGTGATTGGTGAATAGTATCTATTCCGGTTATATTTATTGTAATGCTGAGTCAGTTCTTCTTCGGAAGGGATTTTCCAGGAAAATACGAAGGTGCAATTCTTACACTGAACTATAAAGTCATCCTGGTATTGTGTTAGTTCTCTAATCTGAAATGAAGAACAAGACGGACAGCAAGTCATGAACAAAGGTGTAAATTATGGAATATACCGGCCGTGTCTCACCGGGCTTACATTGATTTGAGTTTAACTGATCAGTATGTATCAGTCGAATTTTTTAATTCTTCAACTCCTTATAGACTTTTAGGTAGGCTTCCACTCCTTTTTCCAAGGAATAGAATTCCAAGGCCCCCTTTCGGATAGTCTTAGGATCTAATTTTACTAAACTACTGATTTTAGCGATTACTTGTTCATAATTGGCCCACTCAAAACTGTGTACGATCAGGCCAGATTGATATCTTTCAATAACCTCATCGGTATCTCCAACCCCAGCATTACAAATCACAGGAATACCCATACTCATCAATTCACCCTGCTTCGTAGGTGATGAAGCCATTTTAGAGTAGGTGTTCCGTATAAAGAAAATAGCCACGTGGGCCAGACTTAATATTGTCGGCACTTCACTCCTTTCTGCAGGGGTAATCCGTAAACTAGCTTCGGCAATTCCTTTGGACCGAGCTACTTGTAACACAGTTTCGGGGTCTTCTGTAGTTACAAATAAAAAACAGGCTTCAGGTTTGGTACGTAACAGGCATGAAAAAAAATCTAACATTTCTTCCAGCATATACCAAGTACCAATAGCTCCTAAGTAAACCAGTACAAAGTCTTTTTCCTTTAAATTAAGTTTCTCTCGCCAGACATCTTGCGCGTCTGTTTTTGACCTTATAGGATCAAAGAGTATGGTATCTACGCAACAGGGAATTACTTCGATAGGCACAGAAGCAAACCCTGGCCAGCCACGAACTTCACGGCAGGCGCGGGTTGTTAGACTGATGGTATAGTCAGCACAAAGCAGAAATTTCTTTTCCTGCTGCTTAAAAAATTGGTAAATTATGCGAAAAATTGGATTTTGCAGTTTCCAAAGGTTCCCTTCTACCCTTTCATCGGCCCAAAAGCCCCTCATATCGAATATAAACTTGATCCCGAATTTCTTTTTGAGATGTACGCCAATAAGGGCAACCAGATAGCTGCGACAATGCACTACAGCAAAGTCTTTTTCACGGTGCAGGCGTTCTGCAATACGCCAGATACCATACAAATCCCATAGAGTAGACAAAACAGGCGGTGATTTAGTATAAAAAACCGGATGCCAGTTTATACCACTTTCGTCTAAAATTTCTTGAATGACTTTTCTCCGTTTCTGGTAATTATCTGCTTTCTCCGCGCTGATAATAGTAAATTGTAGCCCCTGCTTACTTAATCCACATAGGTAAGGCAGCACTTGAGACTGCCCAAGCGGATCGGTTAATCCATCGTAGGAGAGATAAAGTACGTTCAAAGGCTTAAATTATTTTTACTTAGAAACTGATGTAAGACGATCAGCAACCAAATTCGGTTATATAAATGATGTTCTCCACGCAGAAACCGCTTCACTAAAGCTTCAACGGCCACGTATTCTATCACTCCGGCTTTCCTGATCACGTTTTCGGCTAAATACACTTCCAGTAAGTATTTTAAATCCGTACGTAACCATTCACTCAGTGGAATAGCAAATCCTTGTTTGGGACGGTCAAACAGCTTGGGAGGCAGATACTGATACAGGGCTTTTTTCAACAGATATTTCCGCTGACCGTTTTTTATCTTCAATTCTGGTGATAGGTTAACGGCAAACTCCACAAGCCGGTGGTCTAACAATGGGACCCTGGCTTCCAATCCATACAGCATTGTTGCCCGGTCTACCTTCACCAGCAAATCGTCGGGTAGGTAATAGCGCAAATCGAACAAAGCCTGCTGTTCTGGTGCGCTCAGGCGTCGGTTGAGGGATAAATCTAACTCATAAAAAAGGTGCACAAATGTATTTCGTACATCTGGTGTAAGTAAGCAGTCCAATTCATCCTGATGGAAAAAGCCCTGTTCATGGGTAAAAATATGCTGGGGAATGGATTTTGAGTCTGTGTACCTAAACATATTTTCAGCTTTCTGAAAAGGGGGCCGATCCATACTTCCCAACACGGCAGACAGGGGACCACGAAACAATTTTAATAATGGATTGTTTAGCCGCTTGGCCCATTGATACATACCATATCCAAGAAATAGTTCGTCACCGCCGTCGCCACTCAAAGTTACCTTTACGTGCTTACGAGCCAATTGAGAAACTATCATTGTGGGAACTGCGGAAGAGTCAGCGTACGGCTCGTCGTAAACCTCCGTAATTTTTTCTACCAGATCCTGACTTTCTTTAGAGGAAACCATGAATTCATGGTGGTTGGTGCCTAACATGCCCGCAACATCACGTGCGTAATGGGCCTCATTATAGCGGTTTTGGGCAGAATTGGCCGCTTTACTAGTATCAAGATGGAATCCTATGGAGAAAGTATTGACCGCAGTCGTCGATACCTGCGCAGCATAAGCCGCAATGGTACTGGAATCAATGCCACCGCTCAGAAAAATGCCTACTGGAACATCACTGATCAATTGATATTTTACGGCTGACCGAAGCAAACCATCCAGACGTTTTAAGGCCTCTGGTTCATAGCTGAATGATTCCTGGCTAATATTGGCTGATACTCCCCAATAAGATCCTTTCTCCATTCCTTGTGCGGAAACCTTCATCCAGGAGGCGGCTGGCATCTTATAAATGTGCTGGTAAATGGTATGTGGAGCTGGTATATAACCAAGCTGCAAAAAACGGTGAATTGCCAACTGATTCAACGTTTTCGGAATGGAAGAAAGACAACCAAGGGCTTTCAATTCGGAGCTAAATGCGAAATCTTTTCCGTTCCAGAAATAATAAAGCGGTTTGATTCCCATTCGGTCCCGAAATAAATAAAGGTCTTGGGTATGGGTATCAAAGATTGCGATCGCAAACATACCATTCAATTGGGATAGAAAATCCATTCCCTTCCGACTGAATGCTTCCAGAATCACTTCCGAATCGGAATGTGTCCGCCAATGGCTACCAGGGCTAAGCAGGGGCTCTTTTAATGAATGAGCGATTTCTTCATAATTATATACTTCCCCATTATAGATCATTACATAGCGCCCATCATGCGAATGCATGGGTTGGTTAGCCTTGTCGGATAAATCCAAAATACTCAGTCTACGATGAGCCAACCCGCAGATACCATCAAAATAGAAACCTGCCGCGTCTGGCCCCCGATGCGCCAGGCAATTATTCATTGCTTTGAGATCATCGTGATTGAAGAAATTATTGGCAGTAAAGAACCCGGTTATTCCACACATAAAAGGGAGAGGAAGCAAAAGACTACTCGAACCAAAGCGTAAAGTGAGTAGTACTCAGTGTAAGCCATAGCAATGATTGTTTCCTACTAAGCAGGTTAATCAAATAATGTTTAATGATCACTAGAAAGCGTTTTTCGAAAATGACTCCAACGTGGCCAAAGATGGCTTGCCGCATATACTGCCAGGCAGGTTGACTTTTACCTGACAACATGAGATGAAGTGATATATAAGAATCGCAGTAAGCTGCCATCTGTTTTTTATAAGGAGCAAATTTTTGCGCCACCGCCGGATCACGAAACGCATACTCAAGCGCCAGATTTTTCCGGTTTGCTAATTTGCGTTCCTCAAAGTTAATTACACTCCGATTGCTGTGATCGACGAGTGCCGCCGACACGCGGTTATCGGTGCATAAACCATAATTAGCAGCAATCCGTAGCCAAAGTTCCCAATCTTCCGAACCTGACAAATCCCGATCTTCACAAAAAGGAAACTTTTGTGCTACATCCTTTCGTAAAACCACCCCGATGCAGCTTAGTGGGTTTCCCTTACGCAGACATAATATATCGCCCGTCTTTAGCCGATCAACGCGTGTCTTACTTTTCCCACTTTCACTCAGTATTTCGTAAGCTATATGTAAAAAAGGCGGATTAGCATAACGTTGAATAGACTCATACGCTCGCTCAAGAAAGTTTGGATACAATAAATCATCTGAATCCAAAAAAGTAATATACTGTCCCCGAGCCATTTTCGAACCCAAATTTCTGGCAGAGGCTCTTTCACCATTATTTTTCAACTTATAAATAATACGCGGATCAGTAATTTGACTTACTACTGATTGAGTATCATCGGTACTGCCATCATCTACCAATATCAGTTCAAAATTTTGACAGGTTTGAGCTAAAACAGAAAATATTGTTTTGGTAATGAAAGAGGCCCGGTTATAGGTGGGAATAACCACTGTAAATAATGGATTGGAATCAGCCGAATAACTTATAGACGAGTTAGAAGCAGATTGATACACGCTGAAATTAGATTTAAAAACCAGTCCAGATATTAATATTTTCCAAATTGACCAAAATTGAGATTTTATTACTGCTTTGGGGTGAATAAATATTAATTTCAAAAGTAATAAACTTGCTTCTTCACTATGCCATCCTAATAGATCTAATTGCAAAGCAACAAAGGTACACGAATTAGCTAGAAATATTCTTTTACATTTCCCATTTCTTTACCTGAAAGCTTCATCACTCCCACCTTCCTCTTAAAATCTTGTTGCCGCTAACTAATCAGTTTCGATTAATCAATCTTATACTCCGGAATTTGTGATTGTGTATGGTTGAAGTAACCTCATTTGAATAGACTTGTTGCTTTCTAACAAATTGATAATCAATAAGGGTGTAAAATCTGACTTTGGCTAAATTTGCTGCTGGAAATTCATGATAAAGATGCTATATCAGAATATACGTAAGGATCGGCAAATGCG